>Ga0164318_10005937_pt1 | contig 11827 bp, 13 predicted proteins | sample GuaBasSedimGuay9_FD_113734 | JGI IMG/M metagenome (GOLD analysis project Ga0164318, IMG submission 113734) | Subseafloor sediment microbial communities from Guaymas Basin, Gulf of California, Mexico - Guay9, Core 4571-4, 0-3 cm | ecosystem: Environmental > Aquatic > Marine > Hydrothermal vents... | reverse complement strand
TTTCCTTCCATGATATTGTATGCTTTCGCTGAATGCCCCCTACAGCAGAGGTTGAAGCCTTTTACAGAGGACAGAATGTCCTGATCTGATACTTTCGCATAAGAAAATCCTATGTGTTTTGATGCGATTTCCATGTCTTTGCGTCTTTTTTTGGCAAGGAGAGCAGTTGTTCCAATGGATAGAAGAGATAATATGAAAATTATGACATAAATATATATGTTGTTCATTTGTACCAAGATAGCATGTAGATTGCGAGGTATAAATGCTTTTTGCCAAGGGGTATATAATTCTTGTCGAGGGTTAGAATTTATGCGCACCTTTTTTGAAGAGGTTCACGGCCTCAGATGCGCTTGTTATGAAAGCACGCATGTCTTTGGGGTCTACCCTCCTGCCAGAGGTATAGACAATGATACTGTTTTTATCTGTCTCAATGTTAATTGTGCCAGTCCTTTTTTCAAAATAGTGCAGGATCTCGTGAGTGAACAGTTTTCTTATTGCGCTTTCATCCATCCCTTTCAGAAGGTATCTTTTTGAGAATTCAGGATTGCTATCAAAATCAATGTCTTTGTATCCGATCATGTCGCCAAGTTTATCAAAGAATGATTCGGGTCCTAATGAGAATTTCGGCAGACTAAGGTCATGAAGTTGTGCAGAGGCAACAGTTAGATTATAAGTGTGTGAGTGTCTGCCATAGCCGACAGTATACTCGTAGTCGAAAACAGTCCAGTGAACCCGGTTCGTCTCTCCTTTCATGATGTTGTGAGCTTTGCGTGAATGTCCTTTTGTAAAAAGCTTCATGTTTCCCATAGGAACTGTAAGATTTACGTCTTTTTCAGGGCTGAAAGAGAAAGCCATTCTATGTGCTGCGGTTTTTAGCTCTTCTCTCCTCTTTTTTTCAGACCAGAAAGCGAATGCCACGATGGCTAAAATAATCGCAGCTATCAGAAGAATCATGTATTGTATCATCTAAATATCCCCCTATCCCTGCTTACTGACAAAAACAGTCTGTGTTGGATATGCAAATTCTATTCCTTCTTTTTCAAACGCCTCTTTGATTGCAAAGTTTATTTCCTGTTGTATATCCATATATTTGTTGTAGTCTCCTGTATCCACATAATAGACAACTTCAAAATTAAGGCTGGAATCCGCAAATTCCTTGAAATGGACCCTGTTCAGTTCGGCCAGCTCGATTTTATCAAATATCGCAGGCATTATTTCCAGTATTTTTTTAAGTTTTACAGATGGTGTTTCATAGACTACCCCGAATGTGAAAGCAACTCTTCTTTTTTCCATCTTTTTGTAGTTATTGATTCTTGTGGATGTAAGGTCTTTATTTGAGACCACGATTTCCTGGCCCCACAGACTTTCAATTCTTGTGGTCTTTATCCCTATTTTTTTGACTGTGCCCATATCGCCTCCGATGATGATAAAGTCCCCGACGCGAAACGGCTTGTCAAAATATATTGAAAATGATGCAAAGATATCAGTCAGGACATTCTGCAGGGCAAAAGCAATAGCGATTCCTGCTATCCCAAGACCTGAAATGAGTGCTGTAACGTTGTAGCCGAGGTTTGATAGAATGATTAGGAATGCAATCAGCCACATGATTCCTTTTAAAAGGCCGCTTAAAAAGTCTATTACAGATGTATCTATCTGTTTTTGCTCTCTTTGCCTTCTTTTGATTAGTTTTTGGGTGGTGAATTTGATTGCAGTCTGGATGGCGCCGGTTGCGTAATAGACTATTGCAATGAATGCTGCGGTGTCCATGAAAGTATCTACTGTGCCTGTTATACCTGATAACTTCAGGGCAGCATAAAGCGCCATGAAAAGATAAAATGGCCAGCCAATATCATCTATTATTTTTACAAGTACATCATCAACATCATTCTTGGTTCTTACAGATAGTTTTTTTAGTTTGCTGATAATCACGAATTTGAAAAATTTCAGGACAAAGACCGTAAGAATAAATACAACTATCGGCACCAGAAACTGGTCTTCTATGTAGTTGTTTGAAAGTGTGCTCGTTATGATTTCTGTACTATTGAATGCCATGATGTGTTTTATGACTTTTCAACTATTTAAAAGTGAAACTTGTTGTTTTTTGCAGGAACTTCTCCGAAACCTTTAAATAATGTTATGCATAATAATGCATAATGGTGCGTCCACGAAAACAAAGAATCGTTGAATACAAGCCCGCTGTGACGTATTTCAAGCCTCAGGCAATTCCTCTATCTGACCTTGAGGAAATTGTTTTAACTGTTGACGAGCTTGAATGCATCCGGCTCAGCGATTTACGCAAAATGAACCAGATACATGCGGCGCACAAAATGGGTTTCCATCAATCGACGTTCCACAGGACTCTTACAGAAGCAAGACAAAAGATTGCGGATGCGATTGTCAATGGAAAAGCAATAAGAATACAAGGAGGTGTATATACTATGCCAGGTGGAAACGGACAGGGACCTGCCGGGTTCGGTAGAGGTGGCATGGGCAGAGGCCAAGGTGCAGGATTTGGCGCTGCGCCGGAGAAGTGCAAATGCCCTGCATGCGGATACGAAGAGACGCATACAAGAGGACAGTCGTGTGTGCAGATGAAATGCCCAAAATGCGGAGCACAGATGATCAGAGGATAAAAAATAAATGAGGTGATAAATATGCCAGGTAGAGACAGGACAGGACCCAGTGGAGACGGACCAATGACAGGAAGAGGATTGGGCTATTGCGCAGAAGGTAGCGCAGCACCCATGAGAGGCTCTTTTGGTATGGGCAGAGGATTTGGCCACGGAAGAGGCTTTGCGCGCGCAATTCCTGCAAACATTGCGCCTTTGCCACAGGTACTCTCAAAAGAGCAGCAGATGAAAAATCTTGAGCAGCAGAAATCTGCAACTGAAGAGAGCCTGAAAGAGATTGAAAGACAACTTGAAGAGCTAAAAAAGTGAGATATCTGATTGCTGTGGGCAGCGGAGTATTGATATTTTACTCCACTGTAAGCAGTGATATATAATATTTACAAGAACGGAGGCGTGAAAATATGAAAATAGTAGTAAGTTCAAGTGGAGAAGACATTAAAAGCAATGTTGACAGTCGTTTCGGAAGATGCACGTATTTTCTTGCTGTAGAAGTAGAGGATGGCAAAATCGGAAATGTTACATGCGAAAAAAACAACGGTGCAATACAGGGACAGGGTGCAGGTATCGCGGCAACACAGCAGGTTGGCAATATGAAACCAGACAAGATAATAACGGGAAACTTGGGACCCAATTCCTCACGGGCCATCAGTGGGCTTGGAATTCCTGTATATCAGGCATCAGGGCCTGTAGAAGATGCGGTGATGGCACTGATAGACGGGAAACTGGCAGAACTGACAGATATTGTGCCTTCTCATTTCGGTATGAATAAATAAATTATTAGTGATAGATATGAAAATAGCAATATCAACAGACAATGGAAACGTGTCAGAACATTTCGGCAGATGCCCGCAGTTTACGATTGCAGAAATAGATGATGGAAAGGTAATAAAAAAAGAAGTGATTGAGAACCAGGGACATGATAGTGCCGGATCTTTGCCTAAATTCTTTCAGGATATAGGTGTAAATGTTGTGATTGCCGGCGGCGCAGGCTCCCGCGCGCAGGAGTTTTTCAAACAGTTCAATATTGAGCTTATTGTCGGTGTCAGCGGGAGTGTTGATGAGACCATTGAAAAATTCCGGGAAGGCAAATTAGAGGGCAGCGCAGGCACATGCACTCCCGGTGCCGGGCGCGGCTATGGCATATACAAGGAAGACGGGCATGAGGGCGAAGAAGACTACAAAGGGCATGATGAATCTAGTCAAAGACAGAACGTGGATCATACGTCTTTGCCAGATAGTTAACCCCTATTGTTTATAGAGTTATATTTGTTAATGTAGTAACCGAGTTGAACTATAGTATGAAAATATACGGACCGGTTCCTTCGTGGAGGCTTGGAAATTCGCTTGGCGTTGATTTAGTTGATGCACCGAAAGGCTACTCTAAAGCCTGCCCATTTAACTGTCTCTACTGTCATCTTGGACACAAAGGCGCCCAGGTGTCCGAACCAGTACCCATGAATCTGCCTTCAAAAGACTTTGACATCCTGGAAAAAAAGATAAATGAAATAAAACCAGACTATATCACATTTTCAGGGCAGGGCGAGCCCACACTGAATCTCAATCTTGGACCGGCTGCACAAAGAATCAAAGAGATGTGCGACATTCCAATAGCAGTACTCACTAACGCATGTTTTGCATCAAGAAAAGATATACGGGCTAACCTTGACAACTGCGATGTTGTCATCGCAAAGATTGACGCGCCGACACAGCAGTTATTTGAAAAGATAAACAACCCTGCAAAAGGTATTAAGTTAGCAGATATTATAGATGGAATAAAATTGATAAACACCAAAGTCTGCATCCAGACATTGATATTTTCATACGCCAATGTGACCAATGCAGATGATGAAACAATAGACGCTCTTTTGGAAGTCTACCGCGATATAAATAAGTCAAAACCAATAGAGGTCTTGCTTGGAACTGCCACCCGCCCATCAGATGATAATGGTATCCTGCACCCCATAGATTCAAAGAAGCTATCAGAGATTGCAGGGAGAATATCAAGAGAGAGCGGCATCAAAATCCGGTATTTCAGTGAAAATGAACAGAAAAAAGTCAACAGGAATATAGTACAAGACCAACTGCGTACAGAGATTACTGACCTTCTTTTGAGAAGGCCATGCACAAGAGATGAAATAATTTCGAGGTTTAATGGAAGTGACGCAGCCATCGTGCTTGACAAGCTCGTGGACAAGGGGGTCGTGGGTCTAAAAGTCTTGGATAAAAAAAACTATTATGTGGTATTATGAAGATAATTGGTATTACAGGCGGGAAAGGCGGGACAGGGAAATCAACAATCTCAACTGCGCTTGCAGTTGAACTTGCCAGAAAAGGCAAAAAAATATTTCTTTGCGACATGGATGCAGACTGTCCGAATGATCATCTGCTATTAGGTATTGAAAGAAAGCAGGAATGCGCTGTTCACCAGAGGATTGCAAAGTGGGACTTTGATAAATGCGACAACTGCGGGAAGTGCGCAAAAGTATGCAGAAACAATGCTATTGTCTGTGTGGAAGGAACCCCCCCCATATTCATGGCAAAGCAGTGCAATGGCTGCGGAGCATGCGTTATAGAATGCCCGCGTGATGCGATATCATGGGACAAAAAAGTAGTCGGCGCAATATATAAGGGCACTGGTTTCGGGGTTGATCTTCTGTCGTGCGAGCTTGAGATTAATGAGCCCGTCTCAGAGATTGTAGTTGCAAAAGCATGTGAAATTATTGCAGCTGACAAGGAAAAGTATGATTATATTATTGTTGATACAGCTGCGGGTACGCATTGCGATGTCATTGCAGCTCTCGGGGCTTGCGATGCTGCGCTCTGTATCACAGAGCCGACTCCCCTTGGAGCGCATGATCTGGAACTGATATGTAAGCTGCTTTCGCGGATGAATATGGATTTTGAGGTTGTAGTCAACAGGTATGAAGCAGGACAGGATGAGATTGTAGCGCGTGTTATCTCAAAGTATAGTAAGACTATTTTTGCAAGAGTGCCTTACAGCAAGAAAATCATGATAGATTATTCTTCAGGTATTCCTGTAAAGCACAAGAGCATTGAAAAAATAACTGCGTGGGTTGAGGGATTGATATGAAACAAATCACTATTCTTTCAGGAAAAGGCGGTGTAGGAAAAAGCAGCATCACTGCCTCTCTTGCAATTGCGCTTTCCAAAAAGAGAAAAATTGTTTGCGCAGACTGCGATGTTGATGCTTCTAATCTTGCGCTTGTATTCGGCATGAATACAGATGATTTTAAGATGTGGGAAAGTATCTCAACTAACCAGAAGGCGCGCGTTGATTTAAGCAAATGCATATCATGCAGAAAATGTGCTTCAGAGTGTTATTTTAATGCAATTGACTGGGATGATGCGAAGAAAATACCGGTTTTCAGGGAGTTTGGATGCGAGGGATGTGGAGTGTGTGAGATGATATGCCCGTCCAAGGCTATTGAATTGTATGATGTTTCAAATGCCAGGATAGGTTATGGCAAGACAAAATACGGGTTTGTGGTTGTTTCAGGGCAGCTTGAGATGGGTGAATCCGGTTCAGGAAAGGTTGTTTCGCGAGTGAAAGAGCTTGCTTTGAATGTTTCAGGACATGCGGATGTAATGCTTGTTGATGCTGCGGCCGGTATAGGTTGTACTGTGATTGCATCTGTTGCAGGGAGTGATTATGTGATAGGAGTGTGCGAGCCGACACCCTCAGGGTTCAGTGATCTGAAAAGAGCACTTTCTGTCGTGAATCATTTTAACATCCATTACGGGATTGTCATCAATAAGTATGATATGAATCCAGAGTATACCCGTAAAATTGAGGAGTTTGCGAAAAAGAAAGGCATCAGGGTTCTTTCAAAGATAGGGTATGATAAGTGTTTTATGGATGCGCTTGTAAATCTTGTGCCAGTGATAGAGTTCAGCCCCCCGTACAAAGAAATTTTTGATGGGATTGTTCGCGCTCTTGAGGATGAAAGTGTGTTTAATAGGTAAACGATTATGGATAAGACTGATGCTCTTTTGAAGCTGGAAGATGAAATCAGAAATTGCCGGAAGTGCGAATTGTATAAGTCAAGAGTGAAGCCATTGTGCCATGGCGGGAACCCGGATGCAAAGGTCATGATTATCGGGGAGGCGCCGGGCTATCACGAGGATCTGTGCGGCAGGCCGTTTGTGGGTAAGGCAGGCAAGGTGCTTGATAAGCTGCTGGATTCTGTTGGTCTTTCCAGGGATAATACATTTATTACAAGTATAGTGAAGTGCAGACCGCCTTCAAACAAGGACCCAACCGGTGAGCAGATCAGGGCGTGCAAGCCGTTTCTCGAGCGGCAGATGCAGATTGTCCGCCCGCGGGTCATTGTCCCTCTTGGAAGATTTGCAGGCATGTTTGTTTTCAGGAAGTATAATCTTGAATGGAAAAGGATCAGTGAAGTGCATGGGAGGGTGTATAGTGTGGAGAGTCTTGTTGGAAGCGTCAGGATTGTTCCTTTGTATCACCCGTCTGTTGCCTTGTATAACCCGGATATGATGAATGTTCTGCTCGATGATTTTGGGGCTGTAGGGCGCTGTATGAAGGCTATAGATTCATAAATGTTGGAGTGCATACTGTCTGATGATTATATGGTTGGAAGAAACAAGCTTGTCCAGTTGTGGCTGATTGTTGGGATTGTTACAGGTTTTGCAGTTGTGCTTTTTTTTGGCATCACATATCTGAATGATTCTGTTCTTTGTGATGTTGATTGCAGAGTCAGGAATGAGGTTTCTTTGTCTCTTGTGCTCGTGTCTCTTTTTGGGATGTTTGTGGGAAGTCTTACATATTATTTTATTTCTGAGAAGTATGAGAGAAAAATTATCAAGATCCGAAAGGATGCAAGTGCGACATATAAGTTTCTTGACACTGAGCAGAGAAAGATTTTGAAGTGCCTGGTTGATGCGAACGGCCGTATTACACAGTCAGAACTTTGCCGGAGTACAGGCCTTTCGAGGGTGAGGATTTCGCGGTGCCTGAAGGTGTTTGAGAGTAAGAGGATTATTGAGAAGACGAAGAATGGGATGACTAATGAGATTCGGTTGTCTGATGATTTATCTGAGCTTTTTTTGTGCGAAGATGAGTGATTTCAGTTTTTGATACAAACAATTATAAGGTGTTTCAGGCATAAATACCACTGTGGTTTAATTGAAGATAGATATTTTAAGGTATTTTATGCTGTGCATGATAGTGGCGGGTATGTTAGCTGCGCTCCCGGCAGCATCGGTTTTTGCACAGGATACCCCGGATACATGTGCTGTATATTTTACAGGTATTGGCTGTTCTCATTGCGCGCGCACAGATCCATCAGTACTGGACAAATTGCCTAAATCGACAAGGCTGGTTGTGGTTGAGTATGAAATATATAGGGATGCAGAGAACAGTCGGCTGATGACGAAGTATAATGATGTATATGGACAGGGGCTTGGGATACCACAGATAATTTTTGATAAAGACAGGCACACCATCGGTGACAGGCCTATTTTGCAGGGCATTACTGGTATGATTGCTGGCGGCAGCAACCCCTGCCCGATGATTGACGGCTCTTCTGTAACTTTTGAAGATATGAATATTACTGCTCTTCCAGGTATGCCAAAGATTTGGAAAGATGAGAAGATATTGATGTTTTCCGGCGGCGGTGGTGATGCAAAGTTATTGAAAGGCCTTCTTGTGTCTGATGATGTGTTGTCTCTTCTTGATGGTGCGAAATATGATGTGATTAAGCCTGTGGCAGTGCCGCTTTCCGGGGGAGATATCTATTTTGATAATGCTGTCAGGCTTGAAGGATGGATATTTCAGTGGAATGGCGAAGGTTTTGATGATTTTGTGGTGAATGATAGCAAGAGTCAGGATTTGTCTACCCGGATTATGATTGCGCTTGTAGATACTGTCAATGCTGTCAGGGTTGGGGCTGTCAGGCTTGGAGGATGGATATTCCAGTGGAATGGTGAAGAGCTTGATGATTCTGTGATTGTTGTGAATGATAGCGGGAGTGATGTTGGTGCGAACCAGGAAAGTCCTGATCGGGATCTAAAACTGTCTACACTGACTATGATTGCGCTTGCAGATACTGTCAACCCCTGCGCTCTTGCTGTGTTTATATTGATGCTGGTCGGGATTACGACGTATGACGTGGGAAATAAGAAGAGGCAGGTTCTCAAGGCGGGTTTGTCTTTTGTTACTGCTGTTTATATCATGTATTTTTTCTATGGGCTGATTATTATAAGATCTTTTCAACTGGTGGATACTATAACAAATGTGAGGCCGTTTCTGTATACTACTCTGGGATGGGTCTCTGTGGTGCTTGGACTGTTGCATCTTAGAGGTGTCTTATGGTATAAGCCAGGCGGTTTTATGACTGAGATGCCGATGAGTTGGAGGCCGAGAGTCAAGAAGCTTATGACAAGCATTACTTCTCCAAAGGGCGCGTTTTTCATGGGGGCTTTTGTTACCTTGTTTTTGATACCGTGTACGATGGGACCTTATTTTATTGCAGGGGGGATGCTCTCAGTGCTTGAGCTTGCAGAGACTGTACCGTGGCTTTTGATATATGATTTGGTATTTATTGTACCGCTTATAATGATTACGTTTGCCATACATTACAGGTTCAAGAAGGTTGATGATGTGTCTGGGTGGAAAGAGAAGAACATTAAGAATCTTCACTTCTTTATTGCCGGGCTTATGCTGTTCATCGGGTTCGGGATTCTTTCCGGCTGGATATAAAGTCTAGTATACCTTGATGCCGTCTTTAAGAAATTCGCGGGTTAGTTCTGTTTTTTGCCTGAATTCTTTGCTGTCAAATATGTGAATATGGATTTTTTTGCTGAGTCTTTTGCTTTTTTCGTGCGATAAGCAAGAGAAAAAGTATGAGTAATGCTAATAGTACCATGGGTATTATGTATGAGAGGTATTGGATTATATTGCCCGATGGGTTATTTTTGGGCGTTTTCTCAGGTATTGTGAATGATTTTGTATAGAGTGTGCGGCTGTTGTCTTTTATATTCAGTGTATGGATGCCGGGGCTCAGCGAGGTTGTTGATATTTTTATATTGAAGCAGTTTTTTTGGTCTTTTTTCAGTGGGATTGTTGTGTTGCCTATGGTGATTTTCGGGTCTTGAATAGTTTCCATAATGCATCCCTTTAGTGTGATTGTGCCTGTTTTGTTATTATATCGGCAGTGGATAGTTGTGAAAGTGCGCTTTTTTTGTTGAGAGGATTGCGGCTCTTTCTCTTTTTCCTTTACTGTGAAAAGGATTTCGCGCTCTATTATTTTTGCACCAGACCGGATGGTTATTTTTGCAGTGTTATTTCCGAGATGATAAATTGTCGGCGTTATATTGTATGTATATGTTGATTGTTCTTTTGGATTTATTTCCTTTAACTGGTTTTGGGTCCGGTTCAGCAGATCCAGTGTTGTATTTACTTTGCATGTTGCGCTGCCAGTGTTTTTTATCGTGATTGTGATGTTTTTAGGTATGTATGGGTGCATGGTTTTTGGGATGATTATTGAGATAATCTCAAGGCGAGGAGTTTCTTTTATCAGGATGGCTGTTGTGGCTGCTTTTGTGCCAGATGAACGGCTGCTTCCTGTATAGGTGGTGGTTTGTTGTGTATCTACGGGCATGGTTAGTGTTACGGTTTCTTCACCTGTGTTATATGTATGGCGGTGTCCTGTTATCTCTGCGGTTGCTGATGCTTTTATGGTATGAGCGCCAAGGCTGAATGTTGATGTGTCCCAGAGTACGCTGTATGTCATGTGTGTTGTGGTGTTGCAGTAGTAGTCACCGTAGCCTTCGCCGCAGCCGTAGCCTTTGCATTCGCCGTAGCAGTGCCATTGGGTTGCGCTATGGTCGTATGCGCGGCATTTACCGTATGTGTATGGGGCATGGTGTGTGCGTGTTAAGGTGAAGGCTGAGCAGACTGGATGCATTCTTGCAATGGGTGTCCCATCCGGCGCGTATGTGCATAGGATATCATTTATTTTAAGAGTGATTTCAGTTATCGGGATGCGCTCGTATAGGCTGATACTTATGTTGAATGTGAAGTTAATCTTGTCACCGACTGTTGCTTCTTTGGGTATGCCTGTTATGGCAGGCGTCAGTGCCTGTGCCTGCGAAGTGAACATCAGTACTATGATTACAAGGCTCGCGGCGAGAATTTGTTTTTGCATAATCTATACCTTTTTAAGCAGTTTGATTTTCCATGCAAGGAGGATTATAGTGAGTAATGCCAATAGTATGATGGTTATTTTTGCAGGTGTTGATTGCGTGATGCTCGTTAGGGCGCCTGTAGGGGTATTTAGGGGCTTCTGTGTTTTATCGGGTATTGTAAATGATTGTTCATATATCTTGTTTTCTTTGTCTGTTATTATCACAGTGTGAATACCCGGGCTTAGTGTAGATGTGGACATCTTGATGTGGAAGCAGTTGTCTGTGTCTTTTCTCAGGTCTATTTTCATCTTGTTGTTGATCATGATTTGCGGGTTTTGGATGGATTCTTCCAGGCATCCTTCTACTGTAATTGTGCCTGTTTTTTCATCGTAAACCAGTGATGGCTCTGTCATGTCCACCGGGTCTGGCTGGAATTCATTGTCCATAGTGTCTTTTTCTACAGAGAATGGTATGAGGCGCACGATATGGTTTGCATTCGGGTCAATGGTTATTTTTGCTGTGTGGCTGCCAAGGTTATGGATTGACGGAGTTATTGTGTATGTGTACATTGTTTCTTCACCTGCGCCTATATCTTGTGTAGCTGTCATGACCTGGTCCAGAATGTCAACTGTTGCATCTATAGTATATATCTCACCACCCGTATTTTTTATTGTGATTGTAATTACCTGCTGTATATCGGGTTGCATGATTTTGGGGATGATTATAGACATTATCTCGAGTTTAGGGGTATCTCTTACCTCGATAGTTCTTGTGCATGTCTTTGTATTTGATGAATAGCTGCTCCCGGAATATGTGATGCCTGTTTGCTCTGCGTCAAGGGTTAGGTTTACGGTTTTCTCTCCGCTTTCATATCTGTGGTATTTTTGTGTGCTGTTTGCGATCACATATGCTTTTATGATGTGGGAGCCCGCTGAGTAGCCTGTTGTATTCCATGTTATGTTGTAGGTTATGCGACTTGGTGTGCTTCCATAGCTGTAGCCGTAGCCATAACCATAACCATAACCATA
>Ga0164318_10005936_pt1 | contig 11827 bp, 11 predicted proteins | sample GuaBasSedimGuay9_FD_113734 | JGI IMG/M metagenome (GOLD analysis project Ga0164318, IMG submission 113734) | Subseafloor sediment microbial communities from Guaymas Basin, Gulf of California, Mexico - Guay9, Core 4571-4, 0-3 cm | ecosystem: Environmental > Aquatic > Marine > Hydrothermal vents... | reverse complement strand
TTTTTTAATTCAAGGGGGTACCATGTCTCTTATTTCCCCACTTTGCTAATACATTTATCTTGACATTTCCATATTATTTCTTTATTTTATTCCAAACAAGGAAATAAAATGCAAAACTGCAAATTTATTTTATTTCTTCTATTTTTAATATCTTCAACATTACACGCGAATTTCTCATGGAAACAAAATATAGGAAATCAACTAACCAAAAAATTTATTAATCAATACGTAAATTTTACTACCTCTAATAATGGTATCTCAAATTATATAAAATCAGAACTTAATCTTAAAACACAATATGCAAATATAATCAAAATAAGGTATTTATTTTTTAACTGCTTTTCAAATAAGACTATTAGCGATACAACTTATTATATAAATGACAAAGAATTTACATTAAAAGAAAATATTGTTATTGCAAATAGCCAAAAATTATATATGGCATCTGGAAAGGAAAGGAAATAACAATTGAATAACGAAAATTTATTTAAAAAAATCAATATTTTTTGGATTTTATATGTTCTTTTTCATTTTATACCTTGTCTCTATAATTCTCCCTATTTTTGGGGGACAGATATGTACGCATATTTTACCCCCTATATTTCATTTACTATAATTATATTTACACTATTTTTATCAATTAATACTAAATCAGCCGATTATTTTTTACAATTTTTAAATAAAATCAATTTAATAATACAAAATATTCCTTCCTATTTTTATGTTTTACTAACTGCTATATTATTCTATCTTTTCAGAGAAAAAGTCTTTTTATTAGGTGATGGGATGTTAAGAATAAGGAATGCAAATTATGGCTTATTATTTTCAACTGATCAACCTCTCACAACATTCATACATGGACTTATAGTAAAAATTACAAAGCTTAATGCTAAAACTGTTTATCAAAGTATAAGCATACTCGCGGGGATTATTACAATTATTTTCTATACCAAAATATCAAACAGACTTTTTTCCAAAACATATAAAAAACTAATTACTGGGGGGCTATTATTTTCATCCGGAATTATACAATTCTATTTTGGATATGTTGAAAGTTATTCTATTCTTGCATTATTCATATTTCTTTTTCTTTTAACAGCTTTAAAAGAAATTAAAGAACAAAAAATATCTTATCTCCCTGCAGTTTGGCTTGCAATTGCAGTAATCTTTCACCCTTCAGGAATTTTGTTTGTTCCAGCGTTATTTTATCTGTATTTTTATGCCAAAGATAGAAGTCTAAAAGAAAAATTAATTTCTTTATTAAAAGTCTTAGGTATATTTTTAGTTGCAATTTCATTTCTATTGGGATTATTTTATTTCATAGGAGATATAAGTCCTATACAATTTTTAAAAAGCTACGGAAGAGAAAATAATATTAAACCATTATTCTCTAACAACAATTTCGACGGAATTTTATCATTATCTCATTTTATAGATATTTTTAACGAAATATTGCTTACTGTTCCTGCCATAACATTAATAGTTTTTGCTGCTCTATTATTTCTCAAAAACAGAAAAGACAAGCAATTGCTATTCCTTTTAACAAGTTTAGTTGGCCCATTATTATTTTTTCTAACATTTAATCCACTTTTAGGATTTGCAAGAGATTGGGATATTATGGCAATTATTGCATATCCGCTGACATTATTTATTAGTTTCTCAATCCTTAAATACTCAAATAAAAAACAAGCAATAAAAATAGGAACGGTTACGATAATTTTATCATTATTTCATACTATACCGTGGGTTTTGATTAATGCAAATCAAAATAAATCAATTAGAAGATTCACAATAATAATGAACACACCACACTGGTCAAAAGATTCAAAAGCAAAAGCCAGAGACGAGTTATCAAGTCTATTTATGAAACAAGAACAGTATGAAAAAGCAATAAAATACTTAAAAGAAGCATATAATCTTACATATAACAATAGATATTTATTTAAGGCAGGAGTATCATCATTTAAAATAAAAGATTATGCTACAGCCGGGAAGATATTTGAATATCTTAATACTCAAAAAGATAGCTTAAATTTCGATGTGCCATTTTATCTTGCAACATTATATGAAATTGCAGGAGAATATGATAAAGCACTAAATTTATACTTCAAAGCTTTGAGAATGGACAGTACAAAAGCTATTGCTTACTACTGTATTGCAAACATATATGAAAAAAAGAATAACATAAACGAAGCAATAAAATACTGTAATATTGCAAAAGAAAAAGGTTATTCCATTTCCGAGATAAATAATCTTCTTAACAAAATCAAAGTAAAATTAAAAAAATAATACTGAAAAAATATGATATTTGGGAACAATTACCCACTTAAATAGCTAATTTGCAATTATAATAATCCTATATTAAAATAACATAGTTTTACGATTTATTTACAATTGTCCACATAACATATCCATTGCTTTTGCATATTATAAAGATATCATAAAAGCCCAATATGGAAAAAATAAAAAAGATATTTCTTGACAAAGTAAAAATTTTATTTATATTAGAAAAAAAGGATATAAAAAAATGTCAAAAAGACTTGAAATTGTTGACTTAACAGAGGAAGAGAAAAAAGAATTGTTATCAATTATTAAAGAACAAAAAAATAATAGACTTAAAAATAGAGCAAAAATTATTTTATATTCTTATGAAAAAATCCCGGTTATAAATATTCAGAAAGAGTTAAATATTTCCAGGCAGACAATTAGTACCTGGAAGAAAAGATTTTTAAAATATAGAATCAAAGGATTATTAGATCTTAGAATTAGAAAGCATATTGATGAGTAGTGAAAATAGAGAAAAGCTTGCTAATAAACCAGCACTAATTTCAGAAGAATTACATAAATTTTATAAAGGAAAAATTCAGATTACATCAAAAGCAGTTATAAGAGATTTAGATGATTTTAGCTATTGGTATACTCCGGGGGTAGCAGAACCGTGCAAAAGAATTCATAAACAACCAGAACTTGTTTACAAATACACCAATAAAGGTAATACAATAGCAATTGTTTCTGATGGTTCGAGAGTACTTGGCTTAGGAGATATAGGACCGGCAGCTGGTCTTCCTGTAATGGAAGGCAAGGCTTTAATTTTTAAATTTTTAGGTGGAGTAGATGCAGTCCCTATTTGTATAAATGCGAATAATGCAGAAGATATAATAAACTTTGTTAAGATGATTGAGCCAACTTACGGTGGTATAAATTTAGAGGACATTGCTCAGCCAAAATGCTTTGAGGTTCTGGACAGATTAAGAGAAATATCAAACATTCCAGTATGGCATGATGACCAGCAAGGAACAGCATTAGTAACAGTTGCTGGGCTATTTAATGCTTTATATATAGTTAATAAAAAAATAGAAACCATTAAAATAGTTTTATTTGGAGCAGGTGCTGCTAATCTTGCTATAACAAGACTTTTGATTCAAGCAGGAGCTAATCCTGAAAATATGATATTGCTTGATAGTAAAGGGAGCCTTGGTAAGTTTAGAGATGATCTGGAAAAAAAACATCCTTATAAATGGAAATATGCTCAGATAACAAATAAAAACAATATAGATGGCGATCTGGAGACATGCCTTAAAGGTGCGGATGTCTTAATAGCATTATCCAAGCCAGGACCTGATACTATAAAAAAAGAATGGATTGCAGGGATGGCAAAAGATTCTATTGTATTTGTTTGTTCAAATCCTACTCCGGAAATATGGCCATGGGAAGCAAAAGAAGCAGGTGCAAGAATTGTAGCAACAGGGAGGTCTGATTTCCCTAATCAAGTAAATAATTCATTAGGTTTCCCTGCTATCTTTCGAGGTGTGCTTGATGTTGGCGCAAGATCTATTTCTGATACAATGTGCATAGAAGCAGCAAAAAGCCTGGCAGAATTTGCAAGAAAAAAAGGAATTCATGAAGAATATATTGTTCCTAAGATGACAGACTATGAAGTTTTTCCACATGAAGCCGCAACAGTTGGTAGCCAGGCAATTAGAGAAAATCTTGCATTATATAAAAATTTTTCTTATGAAGATTTATATCAATTAGCTGATAAAAAAATAAAACTCGCTCAAGAGCAAGTTCACTTATTCATGGAGAAGGGCATTATTCCTCAAGCTCCTGAAATTAATATTTAATATTTTCCTATTTTTGATTAAAAATACTTGTTTAAAATATTTTTTTAATATATTATAAGACAATTATGGAAGCATTATTTTCTATTCCTGTAATATTAAAAATTTTAATTGTCTTTATTGTTATAGTTATAGCAAATAATTACAGAATCCATCTTGGATTATTGGGATTTTTAGGTGCCATAATTCTTGGATTATGGATAAAATTGCCCTTATCTGATATTTTTCATATTATTATATATTCAATATTCAGCTTAAATACTTTATTATTATCTTTGGTGATTTTCTTAATTTTACTTTTAAGTTCAATTATGAAGAAAAAAAATAAAATGAAAGAAGTTGTAGAAAATTTTCGAGGTTTTTTCCCATCTCCAAAGCTCACTTTAGCAACATTACCAATAATTATTGGTATGCTTCCGATGCCTGGAGGAGCAATTTTTTCAGCACCTTTGGTAGATTCTTTTGACCCTCAACATGTTCTTGATAATGATAAAAAATCTGCCATAAATTACTTTTTTCGACATACTCTTGAACTATGGTGGCCACTTTATCCTGCTGTTATTTTTATCATTGATATTACAAATATTCAAATAAGCCAACTAATATTGCTTAATTTACCGTTATCTATAGTACTTTTTGTTACCGGGCTCATTATCTTATTGAAGGGCTATCATTTTGACCATTTAAAAAATCTACAAATTAATAGAAAAAAATTTTTTTTATCAATAACTCCTATTCTGATTGTTATTTTTTGTTTTATTATAATACTAATATTGTTAAATTTAGTGCCTTCAAATATAAAAAAAATAAATTACTTTCATACTTTTAAACAATATCTGCCGATTCTTATAGGACTGATATTTAGTATAGCCTATCTTAAATATACTGAAAAAAATATTGATATAAAAGAAGATCTAAAGAATTTCCGAAAATATAATTTAGTCCTTGTGGTAATTGGGATAAAGGTTTTTGCAAATCTAATAGATCAATCGCATATTGCTAATTTAATTGTACATGAACTAAATTTTTATAATATCAATTTCTTTTTTATAATCTTATTTTTACCATTTTTAGCAGGACTTGTTACAGGTGTTGGTTTTGCTTATGTAGGAATTAGTTTTCCTATAGTTTTAAGTTTGATTCCTCAGAATTTATCTTCTATACAATTTTTAGCTTATATTATGATTGCAGATGCTGCCGGCTATATGGGAATGATGCTATCGCCCATGCATATTTGTATGATTGTAACAGGTGAATATTTTAAATCTACTTTATTAAAAATTATAAAACAGATTTTCCCAATACTTGTTATCTTTTTTATTTTCGCATTTATATATTTCAAATTTTTACTTTTACTATAAGATTATATGGACATAAACTTATATGGATAACTATTTAAACAAATTTTTCGAGATAGCAGATATTGATTCAATTAAACAAATAATAAAACAAAGAGAAGAATGGAAAAAACGAAAAAGTACCCAAAAATATTATAATTTATTAAATAATGTAAAACATATCAAAACCAGCTATTTTGACTTTTCTTCGGATATTGTTTCTATTGGAAAAGAAGAAGAATTAACACAAAATGATAAAAAAATACTATTAGAAACATTAATCGGTTTTAAACCATGGCGGAAAGGGCCTTTTAATATATTTGGCAATCTGATTGATGCAGAATGGAGAAGTGAAAAAAAATTTAATAGAATTATACCTTATTTACCCGACCTTAAAGGGAAGGTAATATGTGATGTTGGTTGTAATAATGGATATTATATGTTCAGGTTGTATGACAAACAACCATCATTTATCCTGGGCATTGATCCTACATTACATTATTATTTTACATATAAATTATTGAGTGGATTTATAGAACTGAAGAATATTGCATATGAATTATTGGGAGTTGAACATATAAAATTTTTCACAGAAAGTTTTGATGTGGTTTTATTGATGGGGATTTTATATCATCATCCATCGCCGCTTGATATTTTAAAAAATGTATTTAAATCTTTAAAAAAAAATGGTATCTTAATTATAGAATCTCAGGGCATACCTGGTGAAGGCTCTTTTGCATTGTTCCCTGCTAAAAGATATGCAAAAGCTCCGGGAGTATATTTTTTGCCTACAGTAGGGTGTTTATATAATTTTGTTAAACGAGCAGGTTTTCGTAATATTGAAGTTTTTTATATTCATAAAATGACACCAAAAGAACAACGGCGAACAAAATGGATGGATTATGAATCATTTATAGATTTTTTAGATCCAGATAATCCAGAATTAACTGTAGAAGGTTACCCTGCTCCAATCAGAATATATATAAAATGTCAAAAATGAAATATTATCTTTGTTTAGTTGCAGCTAAATAGGTCATAATAACACTTCCAGCAGTAGCAATAACCTGGAAGTAATCCTTTATTGTGTAGATCAATTGCTGTTTTATGAGAATTTTATCTCCCGGAAATATTTGAATATCAGATCGTTTATAGCTATATTTCTTCATTTTTCCATTTCTAAATAACCAATATTTACCTGTTACTCCGTTATATTTTACACCGCCAGCCATTCCAATATAATCCACTGCAGTAAGTCCCGGAATATAAGGATACGCCCCCGGATAAGTTACCTCTCCTCCAACATAAATATAATCATTACTTGATGGCACAAAAATAATATCATTATTTTTTAAAATATAATCTGTTGTTTTTAAATCTACTATTTCCATTTTATCACCAGATTTTATATAAACCATATCAATTACAGTTTCATCAGAAATAGAAGATATTCTTTTAATAAAATGGGAGAGTTTTTCGCCCTCCTGGATATTATAATAACCACTATGTTTTGTTAATCCTTTTAGCATGACTTTATTATTTGTCAAAATAACTTTTGGAACATATAACACGCAACCGTCTTTTAAGAAAGGATTACCTGCTATTTCTCCATAAAAAAGAAATTTTTCATAGTTTACAGTATCAGCATTGTTATTATATTTAATTATAACATGTTTCAAATCAGCAGCAGCTGATGGTCCCATACATTGTTCAAATGCAGCCTGTAATCTATCAGTTGCATCTATCTGGTACATTCCTGGTTTTTCAACTTCACCGGTTATATATATTTTAAATTTTCGTGGTTGTAAAACAACAAAATAAAACTCATTTCCAGGAATTGTTTTTTCTATAATTTCTTTTAATTCAGATTTTACTCTTCCTAAATTTTTATTACCTACTTTTACAGCCCCTATTCCTGGTATCAAAAATGAACCATCTACTGCAACATAAGCAGTATAAAATTGATCTATTTTCCCTTTTATCATTAAAGCACAAAAATCTCCGGGACCTAAAATATAATTTGAATCAATTACTCCGCTGGATATATTTTGTAATGGATTCTGGCCACTTTTGATTAATATTTTCAATTGTTCTATTGCTTGCAATATTTTGGTTTCAGATGAACTTGTAGTAATACGAGTCTGATAGCTTTTCTGATTATCATCTCTTATCTGAGAAATATTTAAATATTTCTTTGCATCATCAATATTCTGGGCATTACTTATTGTACACAAAATTATTGATAGTATAATAAATCTCTTAAACATTTTCTCGTCTCCAAAACATTATATCACTTTTTAAAGATTTTACAAAATCATGCCAGATTTTTGCTTTTTCTGGATTATTTCTTTCTAAATTTCTATTAAATTCTTTCAGCAATATATAAAATATAGAAAAGAAGATTCCTAATATCAATCCCAATGCCATTATAATAGCTCGTTTGGGTTTGCTTTTATAATCAGGAATAAAAGGAGGATCCAACACATGAATAGTTGGAGTATCCTTAACTTCATTTATTTTTACTTGCTCTAATTGTTGGATTAATAATTCATAAAGAATTTCATTTACCTTGACATTGCGATATAGTTCAAGATATTGAACTCCTAATTCTGGTAAATTTTTGAAGGTAGGCAAAAATTTATTTTCCCATAATAAGGAATCACTTTTTTCGTATAATTTTGATAATAATTTTTCTGTTTCTTCGACTTTCTTTTGCAATTGATATTTTAAACTATTCTCACCTTTATATTGTGCTTCCAAAGCGGATAATTCAATTCTATTCATCGTTAAATTGGAAATTAAAGAAGAAATATTTGCAATTAAAGCCTGCGTTTGTTCAGGAATAGCAACTAAATTATTTTTCTTTTGGAATTCTATTAGTTTGTCTTGTGATTCTTTGAGTTCTTTAGAAACTACAGCAAGTCTTTTTTCAATAAATTTTCGTTTATTGGAAGCAAGAGTTATGTTTCTTTTATTATCAAGTACATTAAGGTAATCTATAGCTTCTTTTACAATTTGATAAGCACCTTCTGGATCTTCTTTCTTTTCAAATGAAATTTTAATAGAACCATCTCTACCAGGTTCTATCTGAAAATCAGATTGAAAATATTTTAAAATTACAACAGAATCTTTTATGTGATAATACCTAAAAAGATCAAATTTGGTACATAAATGCAAAGCCATTTCATTACTTTTCAAAAGCGATACCCAAACATCTGATGCACTTGCAAAAACAGGTAATTGAAATTGAGAACCACCAAAAAGATTTCCAGCAATAGCTCCAAGACTTCCTAAAGGAATTGATAACCCTGATTCACTTATCGGCGGATATATAGTAGCTTCAGATTTATAATATTTAGGTAAAGCAAAAGCAAGTATTGTAAAGCCTATCAGAAATAAAAAAATTATTGCATAAACTTTTTTTCTATATTTTGTAAACAATTTTAAAATTGAGAAAAAATCTAATTCTTTCATATTCAATTATTAATTATTTTTAGTAATAAAGTCAACAAAAAATTTATTTATATTTCGAAAAGCTTCCGCTAAATTATTATTATTTTCTATAATAAAACTTGCATTTTTTCTATACTTTAATAAATGAGCTTGATTTTTTAGTATGTTTTCTGCTTTTACTTTATCTACTTTTCTAAAATTAATCAATCTATTCAATAAAATTTCCTTATCCGCATCTATAAATATTGTATAGTCACAATATTCATTTATTTGTAAAGAAAACAATAATGCTCCATCTATTAAAATAATATCATAAAATTTTATATTATTTTTTATTAAATTTTTTATATAATCTTTCATTGCGGGATGAACTATCTTATTTAGCTTTTCAAGTTCGGATTTATTGCTGAATACTATATTTCCTAATATTTTTCTATCTATTTTATTATTTTTGACAATCTTGTCAGAAAATATTTGGATTAATTTTTGTTGAATCTCAGGAAGATCCAGAATAATATGCCCAATCTTATCCATATCAATGACAAAAATTTTATCCTTAAATTTGTTCTTAAGATAATTTACAATTGAGGATTTTCCGGAGCCAGCAAGACCTGTTATTCCTATAATTTTAACTTTTTTCATAGTTCTTTCAAATTATAATTAAAATGATTTTGAAATGCCAGATTAAATATCCATAACACATTTTGATTGAAAAAATTAACATCCATAATTTTATCCAATTTATAATAAATAAGTTTATCAATTAAGAAACTGCCATTAATTTTATATTTGTTAGTAATATTTTTAGCACAGTTGTTACATATTATTTGTGTATCTTCTACATCAAAATATGCATTGTCATTTAGTTTGCTATCGCATTTTTGACAATTATTAAAATTCAAGCCAAAACCATTACTCCGAAGATATTCATATAAAAAAATAAAATATAAGTTTGGAATATACTTCGCATTTAGTTCATCTAATTTATAAAAAATATCTATTACATTATAAAATATTTTTTCTATTTTTTTATACTCCAGTAAAGTTTTCAAAAGTATATCATCTATAAGATAAGCAAAATTTAATTTATTATAATCCTGTATGAAAGAATAAAAAAAATGTTCTATATTTATATCGGTGATAGTTTGCACCTGACGTGTTTCTTTTAAAGTGAATACAATTTCTACAAGTGAAAAAACTTCTGTTTTGCCAAAAAATTTATTTTTTTTATTGTTGGCACCCTTGGCAATAAAGGGCACCAACCCATAATCTTTAGTCAAAATATTAAGTATTTTACTATTTTCTTTAAATTTTATACTTTTTAAAATAATCCCTTTTGTTTTATGGAATTTATTTGCCATAAATTTTCTTTAATTCATCATAAAAATAACACATAGTTTCAATACCCTTATAAAAATGGTCTAATCTGAAGAATTCATTTGGGGCATGAGCATTTTCATCAGGAACTCCAAAGCCCAGTAAAAGAGGTTCTACATTCAATTTTTCTTTAAATTCATTTACAATAGGTATTGAACCGCCTTCGCCCATAAGCACTGGTTTTTTACCAAAAGCTTTTTCCAATGCATTAGATAGCGGCTTGACAAACTCATTATTATAATCAAAAAGATATGCTGGCCCGCTATGCAGTGCCCTAACTTCGGTTTTTACATTATCAGGAGCAATTTGTTTTATATAATCAACAACTAATTTACTTATTTTTTTATGATCCTGATATGGTACTAATCTACATGATATTTTTGCAATTGCTTTTGCTGGCAATACTGTTTTAAACCCTTCCCCCGCGTAACCAGAGGCAATGCCATTGACTTCTAATGTAGGCCTAAACCATAATCTTTCTAAAGGGTGAAATTCTTTTTCTCCATCAGTTTTAATAATTCCAGTTTCCTCAATAAACTCTTCTTCTCTGAAAGGAAGATTTTTTATATTTTCTATTTCAATATCAGATAAAGTTCTAACATCATCATAGAAATGAGGCACCAAAATTTTCCCGTTTTCATCTTTTAATTTTGAAATAAGTCTGGCAAGTTCAAAAGCAGGATTTGGCACTGCGCCACCGAAACTACCAGAATGCAAATCTGTTTTAGGCCCGTACATCACTATTTCAAAAGTGGCAATACCGCGTAAAGTATAACAAATTCCTGGGACACATGCTGCATACATACTACTATCGCTTATAACCATCAAATCGCAAGAAAGTTTATCTTTATTTGTATTTATAAAATCAAATAAACTTTCACTGCCAACTTCTTCTTCACCTTCAAAAATAAATTTTATATTTAATGGGAGCTCTCCAAAATTCCTTTTGTAATAATCAATAGCCGCAATATGTACAAAAAGTTGCCCTTTATCATCAGCCGTTCCTCGTCCAAATATTTTTCCATCTCTGATTTCCGGTTCAAATGGAGGACTATCCCATAATTCTACAGGTTCATCAGGCTGAACATCATAATGACCATATATTAAAATTGTTGGAAGATCTTTTGATACTATTTTTTCTCCATATACTAATGGATTACCTTTGGTTTGTATTAATTCTGTTTTAAAATCAATCTCTTTTAGATAGTCAATTATTAAATTTGCAGCATTCTGCATTTCCTGTTTTTTTTCTGATTTTGCACTGATTGAAGGTATTTTTAATAATTTAAATAATTTGTCAAGATATGCTTTTTTAGCATCTTCGGATAATGCACTCATATCGCCCACCTTTCTTTTTTTATTAACTATAATTAATATAACTTTTAAAAAAAATCAATGTTAGAAAGAAGAAAAATAAAAATTCATCTTTTTTGAAATAATTATTATAAAGATTTTTTAAACTTTTATAATCAGCTTATAATCAAAAAACAGCTTACAATCAAGATAAAAATTTATTATAAAGTAAGTTATTAGGATAATTTC
>Ga0164318_10005935_pt1 | contig 11828 bp, 9 predicted proteins | sample GuaBasSedimGuay9_FD_113734 | JGI IMG/M metagenome (GOLD analysis project Ga0164318, IMG submission 113734) | Subseafloor sediment microbial communities from Guaymas Basin, Gulf of California, Mexico - Guay9, Core 4571-4, 0-3 cm | ecosystem: Environmental > Aquatic > Marine > Hydrothermal vents >... | reverse complement strand
TAAATAATTTTAAAACTTTTGAAATCTTTTTCATTACATCAACTTAACTTTAAAATGTTGCCATAATATGTGAAAAAAACTAATAATATCATATTTTGAATGATATTGTCTTAAAACTCTAAAAATCCATTTAGGCTTATTATGAATCAAAGCGAACATAAATGTGCTTATCATAAGATTGAATTTTTCTCCTTTATTTAATTCAAGTTTTAAAACTTTTTTATAAAATTTTTCCAGTAATAATTTATTCTCTTTTATAAACATTGAGGAAAGAATATACCGTTTTTTCATAGATTGAACTGTTTTAGTATGCCATACGGAGGTACGGCGTGAGCGTAGCTTTAATATAAATTCGTTTACATTAGATAATTTTGCATATTTTGATATTTTTAATAATAAATGATAATCCTGAGACACAGGAAAAATATAATTTTCATATTTTATATTATATTTGTTTAATACTGCTTTTCTTACCATAATTGAAGGATGTGCCATAGGTACTGCAACAGAAAGCCATACATTAATAATGGGTTCCTCTATTGGAACAATAAATACATCCATATACTTTCCTTTTTCTGAAATAACATAAAAATGTCCACCCACTACCCCAACTTCAGGATTTTTATCGAGAAATTTTACCTGTAACTCCAATCTATTTGGAAGTGAAATATCATCGCCATCCATACGAGCTATATACTTTCCCTTTGCAATTGAAATACCTTCATTTAAAGAATATACCAGTCCTTTATTCTCTTTTCTATCAATAAAAATAATCCTTTTGTCTTTTTTCATATACTGTCTCACTATTTTTTTACTTCCATCTTTAGACCCGTCATTTATTATTATAAATTCAAAATCTTTAAATGTCTGATTAAGTATACTTTCAATTGCTTCACTTAAATATTCCTGAACATTATAAATACTCATCACTACACTTACTTTAGGCATTTTTACATCCTCTATAAAGTATCGTTAATTTTCCTATTACAGATTTATAATAAAATTTCTCTTTAGCAATTTTATAACCATTCTTCCCTAATAAATGCAATAATCTTTTGTTGTTCAATATTTTGACAATATTCCAGACAAAACATTTTTTATCATCCAACTGGCATAATACTCCATTATTTTTAGAAACAACCTCTCTTAGTGCAGGAATATCACTACCAACAACAGGAATTTTACTTGCCATTGCTTCAATAAAAGAGAGTGGACACCCTTCTACCTCTGTTGGTAACACAAAAATATCTCCTGCAGGTAATAATTTTTCTATATTTTCAATATAACCTGTCATTATTACATTTTGTTCAAGATTTAATTCTTTTATTTTTTTTACAACAAGCTTATACTCAGGTCCATCTCCTGCTATAATTAATCTTGTTTGTGGACATTGCTTTACTACTTCATAAAATATATCTATAAGAAAAGGGAACCTCTTGGTTTTATACAGTCTCCCTGTTGAAATTATAACTTTTTCGTTTTTCTTGATACCAAGAGACTTTCTTATCACTTTCTTCTTAACAGAAGAAATATTAAATTTATCTATGTCTATTCCTGTGTGAATTACTATAAATTTTTCTGGAGAAACTTTCCATTGCTTAATTGTAAATTCTCTTACTGTATTTGAATCACATATTACTTTCTTAGTAAATAAAAATAAAATTCTGTCAAATATTAAATGATAAAACTTTTTCCAGTAATAAGTACTATGAACTGTATGAAATATACATTTAACACCAGCCAAAATAGCAGCGGTTCTACCAATAAGTCCCCCTAAAAATAGATGTGTATTAACTATATCAAATCTACTTTTCTTTATCCAAATAGCTAATTTAATTACATTGATTATATTTATAAATCTTATATACTTTCCAATTCTAATTATACAATCAAAATATTTTACAGGAATATTTAAATTTTTAAAATTTTTCTCAAATTTTCCTATCCCTGCAACAGCAACTATACCACATTGAATTTTTTCTCCTTTCAATCCTTTAAGAATTAAAAAAAGATAATTCTGTAATCCACCAAATTCAAAATCATTTGCTATATGCAATACTTTCATTATTTTTTCTTAAGTAAATGAAATAAAATTTTATATTCTCTCGCTTTTATAAAAAAACTTAAAATAAAATAAATAAAACAAAGCACCAGTCCTGATATAAATAGTTTTAATCCCAACTTTAATATATTCTCTTTCCAGCCAGTAAGAAAATTTATTCTTGCAAAAAAGAACAGTCCCAAAAACAAGATAGCACCTATAAAGATTATCTTAGAAAAATATTTTATAAAATTTCCTATGCGAATGTGTTTACTAATAAAAAACAAATACAAAATAAAAATTAAAAAAGCAGAAAAGCTTGTTGCAAATGCTATGCCTTTTAATTTATAGGTTTTTACTAAAACAAGACTTAAAAATATATTAACTAAAATTCCTATACTATTCACAAGGGTGGTGATTTTCGTAAGTTTAAGTGAATTCAAAATTGTACCAGATAAATAATTAAGACTTATAAAAATAGTATAAAAAGAATAAAAAATTAACACATTTGCAGTCAAAATAACTGCTCTCTCGTCAAAATTACCTCTTTTAAATAATAATGTAACAATCTCCTCTCTATAAACAAAAAGAAAAACTGTAAGTGGAACCATTAAATATAATAAACTTTTCATACTTTTTATAGAAATTTCGGAAAATTTTTTAATGTTATTTCTTGCACTATTTAATGATAACTCTGGATATAATACAGTAGAAACTGGAATAGATATTATATTAACAGCAATCATAACAATTCTACCAGCAAAAGAAAGCGATGCAATATTTCCGGGCGGAAGAAAAGAACATATAGTTCTATCTACTATAATATTAAGATATCCTATTAAATTGCCAAACAATAATGGAGTATATAATTTTGCTATATTTTTTATTTGTGGATGAAAAATTTTTAATTTATCTCTGAAGGAAATAATCACATTATGCAATTTATTAATTTTATATGTACCGATTATAAGTAGCAAAAGGAACAAAAGTCTCCCCTCGTATGCACCAAGCACAATAGAATATATATTTAATCTTCTTACAAAAAATATCAATGAAAAAACAATTCCTGCATTAAGCAATAGTTCACTTAATCCTGTAATATAAAATTTTTTAAAAGTATTTAAAATTCCTGTGTATATAGAAAGTGAACTTGTAAAAATCAATGAGATACTCAATATCCGCATAAATGTAACTGCATAGTTTATTGTTACAGAATCCTTTATTCCGGGTGCAATTGTTCTGATTATAGGATATGAAAAAATATAGATAAATAAAACAATAAAGACGAAAATTAAATTTACCAGATTTCTTAATGCATTAGCCATCCGCCAGGCGGATAAATAATTTTTTTTCTCCAATTCATCGGTAAACACAGGAATAAAAGCTGTTACAAGTGCCCTACCTGCAATAAGATGTAAAAAGGTCTCAGGGACAGTCCAGCCAATTAAATATGCATCTGTAAACTTTGTAGCACCAAAATAATTAGCAATTAACATTTCTCTTATAAGCCCAAGAATTTTGCTGAATATTGCATAAAATGAAACTATTGTTGCGAAGAGAAATAAACTTCTGGAAGAAGATGATTTTATTTTCACTTAAGTTCCTTTATTTCTTTAAAAACTCTATAAATTCGTTTTGATACATTTTCCCACGAATAATTTATAACAGTCTTCCTTGCATTTTTTCTTATATTTTTAATTTTCTGTTTTGATTTTGTTAACATCAAAATAAGATTAGATATTTCTTTTATATTATTATAATCTTTTAATATAAATCCATTTTTTCCATTTTCTATTAAATCACTTGCACCTGCCTCTGAAGAAGTTATAACACACATACCAGATGCCATTGCCTCAAGAATAACCAATCCAAATGCATCCATAGATGTTGGAAAAACAAAAACATCGCTTCCCAAAAAATATTCATAAACCATACTTGTTGTTCCAGCAAATATTACTCTGTGTTTTAAATATTCATCTTCATTCACCCATTTCTTGTATTTATATATATTGGATGTATCTTCACCAACTACCAGTAGTTTTATATTTCCTAAATTAGTTAATTTCATCGCATTTAAAACTTTATCAAGTCCTTTTCTTTTATATTCATATCCAACAAATAATAAAATTACCTCGTTATCTTTTATCTTATATTTTTTTCTTATCTTATTTTTATAAAAATTCTTTTTCTGAATATCAAATTCCTTCAAATTTACACCACTATGTATCACTTCAATAGCTTTGTCTGGAATATTATAACACTCCATCATATCTCTTTTTACCACACTTGAAATAGCAATAAATCTCTTAGTATGTTTTAGAGAATAATTCCATCGTTCACATAATAGTAAAAACCAGCTTAAGGGATAAAATATCCATTTTCTATCTTTGTTTCTCCATTTTAGTTTAAGCCAGCTTTTATAGCAACTTTGTGCTACATAGATATCCTGAATTAATGATTCACCATTATGAAAAATTATATCAAAATTTTTTCGCTGCAAATAAACCATTAATGAATTAATTATCATAAATATAGGTACTTCTATTAAATTTTTTAGTTTATCATTTTTTATATATTTCAGGAAAGGTAAATAGAAAATTTTATGAAATTTCGCCTGCTTCAATTCTACATCTGAAGTATATGTAAAAATATGCAATTCCTCTCCCATTTTAATAAGGTTTTGAGCAATTTCAACACACCAGCGTGCAACCCCCCCACGTTTATGAAAATGTCTAACTATTAATGCTATTTTCATTATATAATGAAAGAAATAATGAAGATATTATTCAGAAACATGCTCATAATATGCTCTTAATTGTGATTCAAAAAGGAGAGTATTAACAAGAATACAGAATTCATCTATTATACCACTTAAATATTTATCAGTATTATATGAATTATTTTTGCCAAGAAAAAATTGTGTGCTTCCATATTCATTGGCAGGTATAAAATTTCCATAAGTTGTATCTTTCCAAATTGTGATATCAAGTTCACCATTTATATATAATTTTAATTCTCTATTAATATTATCAACAATACAAGTAATCAAGTACCATTGACTATTTGAGATAGTTTTAGTAGAATAGAATGGATTTAAAAAATTAGCATAAGCAACTTCAATTTTGTTGTTTGTAATACCAATTGATAATCCTAAATTGCTATTATCTCCATTCATAACAAACATATATTGATGTCTAACTGTGTTTAACAACTTTATCCAGAAACTGATTATATAAGAATTAGCTACTCTATCTATTTTTAAAAAGTTTCCATGTTTATTTATTATCTGACATTTACTATCTGTTTTATTAAATAATATTCCTTTACTTATGAGACCATTTGTAAAATCACAATTTGAAATAGATATATAGTATTCACTTTCAGTATGAGAATCTGAATAGATTATAGAAGTCGCGGTATTAAAATGAAATAAACATAGCATCCGGTTGTCATATACTATCTCTTTATTTGAATTTAATTTAAAGCTCATAAAATCTTCAGACAGCGGGTCGTATGGATTTGTCCGTTCTTTCTGGGCACAACTGATAATAACTGTTATCAAAATTAAAAATTCAATAAATCTTCTCATAGTAAATCTTTTTAAAATCTATAATAACTATTTAAAAGTATAGAATTGGGTTTAATTACAAATGCTACATCTAATCTGTTTATCTTATTTTTAAATAATTCTATAACAAGCGCATCAACTGCAAATATTCCTCCTATTATATATAACTGATAGGCAGTTGTATAATAATTTTCAGATTTTTCATAATATTCTTCCATTTTATTTCCTAAACTCAATGCATCTTCATTATTATTAGCATCTTTATATTTATTATAGGTCTGTGTTGCTTTATTATGATAATATATACCTATATAATTAAATATACCTCCTATAATAACTCCGAGCCCACCTGTAATTAAATATAAATTTCTTACTTGATTAACTCTCTTAAAATTGTTAAATTTCTCAGCTGTAAAATCTATATAATTCCCAATAAAATATGAAATGCTGAAGGAATAATTCTCAGGCCATTTTACCATTGTGGTATACTTATAATTTTGCCATCCACTTCCTTCCCATTTCTGATAAAATAGTTCAATACCTTGCCTTAAATATAAAAAATTAAATATATTATTTTGCAATCCTAAAATAAGACTTATTCCAAACCCACTTACATCACTTATTTTCAAATCAGGAAATTGACTATTTTCTACCTCCACATCTATTGCATAATCACCTGAGAAATCGTAAAAAATTGAGTAATACTTTTTTAAATCAAATTTTCCGTTAAATCCTAAAGTAATAAATTTAGAATCTACTTTTTCAGTTACATCTTCATAAGGAGAAATTATCACATCATCAGTAGAAATATAAAATTTATTGCGAATTTGTGAAACTAAAAATAGTTTTAAACCTGAATAAATCGCAATATATTTTTTATATAAATTATATCCCATAGTAAAATATACTCTATCTCGTTTATGTTTTAGATTATTTGCCTGTATCTCTTCTCCTTCTGAAGTCCATATCTCTTTACTTTTTAATGAATGAAATGGAAAAAATATTTTTGTAGAAAGAAATAAATCCTCCATAAAAATATTCTCAAGAAAGATATTAAAATTTAAAAGAGATGTATATGAAGAAGATTCACCTACAATGCCAGAAGTTTTCTCTCTATAATAAATTTTTTCAAATATGAAATTAATCTCGCTACTGTATTTCAATTTCGGAACAGTTACAAGGTATTCATCTAAAAATAATTTTTCATCAGAGATTTTTATAGAATCAAATATAATTGAAGCAAATGTTTTTAACAGAATTAATTCGTATATAATATTGTATACACCTTTTTTATATTCTTTTATGTCTATTTTAATTGCTAAAAGATTATTTCTAAATTCCTCCGGTATCTCTGTAGATTGTTTAATTTTAAATTTTTGTAAAATAAAATTATAATTTATATAATTTACATTCTTTTTTTCTATAAGGTATTGTTTTAAATCTTCCTGAATTTTAAGTGACACCTTCTTATTTATAATATTTGTGCTTTTAAAAGGTAAAATTGTGATATTGATAGATTTAGTTTCAAATGTATCCAGATATTTGTTAATATTTTTGAGTCCGTTTCTTAAATAATTAATCCTGCTTTCTAAATTATATGTAAAAAAAAGTAAAACAAAGAAAAATATACCTATTTTTTTATTTGGCATTTCTATCAAAATCCTCACTACAAATAATATAAATATATTAAACTATAATGTCAACAATTTTTAATAATTTCTCAGCGATAAGATTGATACCTTATTTTACATAAATTTTGTATATTCAATTATCATTGCTTTGCCTTTCATTAAGAAAGGCAAAGCAATCTCCTATTTTTGAAACTGCTTCGGTCGCTTCGCTCCCTCGCAATAACAGAAAAGGCTTTTCATTCACCATTGCTGAATAATTTTATTTCTTATAATTTGAATAACCTGTCGTATCAGAATCTACAGATTTTATATAAATTACTGCCAAAGAATAAATAATCCAGACATATATACCAACACCACGCAACATCAAGGGTGTAAAAAGATTATTAACATAAACACCAATTAGAGTTAATAATAAAATAATACTTAGTTTATCATATATTTTTCTTTTAAAAAACAAATAAAATGGATATAGAAACATACAAATATAAAAAATAAATCCAATGGTTCCTGTTTCACTTAAAGTCCAGATATACAGATTAAGCGGTGTATCATCAAGCACATCACCCGGAACTGTAAAGTTTTTGCACAAAATCTCATAATTTCCAAGTCCCAATCCTGTTATAGGATATTTTTTAAAGATTCTATAATTTAATTTATATAGTCTGTAACGCACATAAGTGGAACCATCATAAAAACCTTTTTTTGCACTATTTTCTCCAACAATTCCCCTATAAATTTTATACCCTAAAATACTTCCAATACATAAAATTAAGAAAACATAAAAAATAATAAATAAAATTTTAATCTCTATTTTTTTTATAAATAACAATATTAATACAAATCCTGCTAACATTAAAGAAAATATAAGTCCTACCCAAGAACCTCGCGAGAAACATATTGTGAACACAAAATACATTAAAATTAAACTTAAAATCCAAAAAATTCTTTTCTTTATTTTAAAAAATAGACCAATTAATGTGGTAATTACAAGAGGCATAATTAAAAAACCAGGTAATGTATTCCAGTGAAAATATACATACTTTAAAACTGCGTGATAGCTCCTGAAAGGAAAAGTAGATTTTTTAAAAAACTCAATAAGTGAGTACTTATGCACAAAGAAAAATTCCAATATATAATTAAATGAAATTAATATTCCTGTTAATATCAGAACAAACAAAATAGAAAAAATATTTTTTTGTAAATCAGTTTTGTTTTCTATCTTTAAATAATATATAAATATCACATAAGGAATAACTATGTAATATAAAAATGCCTGAATTACTTCTTTTAAATTATTCATATTAAATTTTATTGGAGCAAAGAATAAGCTTAAACTTATTGCGAAAAGAAATAACATATTGAAAGGAAAAAGTTTCACAAAATCTCCAATAAAAAAATTTTTTTTATCATTTATTAATTCGTATACGACCAATATGGACAATACAAAAAACAGAGTTTCACCATATCCTAATTTACCTTTACCTATATATATAAAATACTGGGAAGCACTTATCAAAACTATCCATTCAAAAGTATTTCTTCTATACTTTTTAAAGACATATATTAAAACTATTACAGAAATAACTACTAAGATGCTTATATATAAATCAGGAATAGATTTTTGTAAATAATTTGGATTGAAAAAATAATAAATGTAATTTGCATAATATAAAATAATAGATATGACAAATAATTTAAAAGTAATCAATCCTGGATTTAATTTTTCAAAAATATTAATTTTCTTTTGCATATATATTTGTTCTCTCAAGTAAAATTAAAATAACAAAAAATGGGATAGCCACTCCTCTTAATAATAATGGGGTAAAAACATTTTCAATATAGAAAGATATGATTCCAGCTATAAATGCTAATCTATAAATTAAAAATGTATTTATTGATGGCTGAAAAATTAGAGGAAATAAAAAAGCTGTAATTACAATTAAAATACCAATTATTCCCTGCTCACATAGAATAAGAATATACAAATTATGTGGAGTATCCTGAAGCCAAGCACCTTTAGGTGCATATTTTCTCTGATATAGTATATAATTCCCTATTCCTACACCTGTAATAAAATTATCTTTCCACATATTTATTCCTGTTTCCCATAATAGATATCTTCCATAAACACTCTCATCATCATATAATTTCATATCAACAATTCTTTTAAATTTTGACATAATGGAGATAAATTGTAAAATAAATAAAATTAAAAAAATTCCTGCTAATAACTTTTTCAATTTTCCTTTTGTTAACAGCAGAAAAAATATTAAACTAAAATAAATCCCATTTACAGTAGCAAGCCAGCTGGCACGTGAACTTGTAATTATTAATGCAATTCCACAAATTAATATTAAAAGAAAATTTGTTATCAAGTTTTTCCAGTTTATTTTATTATGAAGTAAAAACATCCTTAAAGTGATAAGTGGAAAAACAATCCCTAAAAATCCTCCGATTGTATTTTTGTGAAAATAGACAATTTGTGGCATAAAAAGTAATCTTATTTTCTGTGACTTATACGGAGAAAAGGAAAGTAAAATTTCTTTAATACTATAAATATTTCCTCTTGTTATATACCATACTATCAACTCTAAAATTAGAAATATAGAAATCATTGTTCCTGATATTACTAATGTTTTATAACAATCATTTATTAATAAATGTTTATCTTTTTCTCTAAAAAAGATATAGCATCCAATTAAAGGTATTCCAAGAAAATATACCAGATACTGGAAGCCATCTTTTAGGCTATATTTAGTTAAATGTAAAATCATATTTATTATTATGTATATCCCGTATATTAATAACAATTTAAAATATTTTTCTTTTAAAATTTTTTTTATTAATGAAAATTTATTAAAATATTCGTATATCAGAATTAATATTAACAGTATTAAAGTAATGAATTCACCAAGTCCAACTTTTGCTACCCAAATTTTTGTAAAATACTGTGTTGGCGAGAGTAATATTATCCATAATAAAGATAATGAAATATCTTTTTTCCATAAATATATCATTATTAAAGCAGAAATAGCAAATACGAGTAAGGAAAAAATACTAAAGCACTTCTCTATAAAATTATCAATCAAATAATTAGAAGTATAATTTATTAAGTGAAGAAAAATTGCAATTATTATTAATAACACAATTTTTTTATTTTTCATCAATAAGCCCCTTTACCAGCCAAAACCACCTCAAAAGTTTTAAAAATAATCATTAAATCCAGAAAGAAAGACCAATTTCTAACATAGAACTCATCAAGTTTTAAACGCATATTAAAAGAAAGCTCATTTCTTCCTCTTATCTGCCATAATCCTGTTAAACCAGGCTTTACTTTAAAAAATATTGAGAAATATTTTCCAATAATCTCTTTTTCGCGCGGAAGATAAGGACGGGGACCAACAATGCTCATATCTCCAATTAATATATTAAAAATCTGTGGCATCTCATCTATACTGAATCGCCTTAAAAATCTTCCCACTCTTGTTACTCGGGGGTCATATTTTTTCAATTTTTGATATCTTTTCCATTCTCTCTGTGCCCATTTATGTTTTTTTATAAATTCTTGTAATCTTTTGTCTCCATCAATAAACATAGTTCGGAATTTGATAAATTTAAATAATTTTCCTTTATAGCCTATTCTTTCTTGAATAAAAAATACAGGACCTGGAGAATCAAGTTTAATTAAAATTCCTATAATAAGAAAAAATGGCAAAAGTAATAAAGAAACAATTAAAGAAACTACAAAGTCAAAAATTCTTTTATAAATTCTGTTTATAGGAATTGTAAGATTGTTTGGGACATTTAATAATAGAATCTCATTGACATACTCTGGGTGAACACCAATAGCCTTTAAAGTTAATGCATCAGGAATCAATTTTATTTCAGGAAAAATAGATTCACATTCTGAAATAATATTATTCAATTTATTTTTGGAAAAACGTTCCTCCACTATTACTGCCCCCTCAAGATTGTATTTTTCTGCTATCTGTTTTAATTTATTTATTCTTCCCAAGAATTTACCATTACCTAATTTCTTTCTCTTTTGTCCAATAAATCCTACAGGCTTATATCCCAGATACCACACCTCATTTAATGTATTATAAACTGCTTTTGCAGATTTCTTTCCACCAATTATAGCTATTCTTCGTCGGTATAATCTTAATTTATAAAGGAGAAGTTTTAAAGAATATCTGAAAAAAGGAACAAAAACAATCCCTGATATAAACATCAATGCAATAATTGTTCTTGCAAATTGTCTCTCTGCCCTGGAAAAATAGACAATAAGAGATATCAAAATTGTAGAGATAAAAAGTCCCCTTATAATATAAAGAAATTCAACCCAAAATGTATGTCGTTTAAAATAAATTCTTTCGTAAAAAAAGAACAAAATATAAATAAAAATTATAGGGAAAAATTTATAAAAATGCTGAACAGGAAAAAATCCTTTCGCAGTAATAGAAAATAATAATGGTAAAACTTCTGTTCTTATCCCATAAGAAAAAAAGAATGCAAGAATTAATGCAATTACATCACTTAAAACAAGAAAAATAACAGTTATATAATCTTTGATTCGCATATATAG
>Ga0164318_10005934_pt1 | contig 11828 bp, 11 predicted proteins | sample GuaBasSedimGuay9_FD_113734 | JGI IMG/M metagenome (GOLD analysis project Ga0164318, IMG submission 113734) | Subseafloor sediment microbial communities from Guaymas Basin, Gulf of California, Mexico - Guay9, Core 4571-4, 0-3 cm | ecosystem: Environmental > Aquatic > Marine > Hydrothermal vents... | reverse complement strand
GTTGTGGAGGAATGAGAGTGTGAGGGTTGTGGAGAGGCTTGAGGGGATAGAGGTGGAGGGTGAGAGGAGGATTTATACGAACAGGAGTTATGAGTATGTATTGAGGGGGTTGGATAAGGGAGGAGAGAGCATAGAGGAGGTGGAGTGGGAGGTATATGCAGATGAGGGTGTGGAAGTGGAGCTTGAGGGAGGTGTGATGAGATTGGTTGTGAGGGATGCGGGTGAGTATGAGGTGAGGGTTGTGGGCAGGTATTACGGTCAGGAGGAGGTGGAGGTGTTGGAGTTGGAGGTGATGTGGGAGCCGTATCTTTATCGGGTGGAGGTTGAGGTTGAAGGGAGGTTAGTGCGGGTGTATGCCTATGATCAGTATGGTGGAAATCTGACGGAGGAGTGTAGTATAAGGTACCGTGGGGATTATGAGGAGCTGGAGAAGAATGTTGTTAAGGTGAGAGGTGGCAGGTTGGAGATAGAGGTGGAGTATGGGGGTAGGGAGATAAGGAAGGTTGTTGAGGTGAAGTGTGAGAGTGAGGGGAAGAGTACAGGTATTTATTTGATAATTGGGATAAGCATCGTGGTGGGTGTGGCGACGGTGTACTTTCTGTACTGTAAGGGATGGATTCCCCCGTGGAGGAAGGGCTGAGATCACTGGCCTGCGGATACGTATTGTGACAGGAATTCATAGAGGGCATTGGCGATGTCGCTCTTTTGCTTATTGTCCATCTCCTTGTAGCCTTCAAGAATCATGTAGGTATATCCGCCTAGTGTCTTTATGGCGAAGAGCTCGTCCCGGTGAGGTGCGATATTCCTCTGGGACTGTGTGTGAACCTCGCTTCCGATGATCTTGTAGTCGTGGACAGCCTCTTTGAGCAGGATGATATCCATATCTCTGAAGCCTATGTGCTGGTAGGCCTTCCTCTTTATGACGCAGAAGGGGTAGAGGTGTTCCCCGGTGTCCTGAAAGGGCAGGGGGGTGGGTTCTATCATAAGTATCTGCGAGAGGACTTCCAGGCAATCCCTGATCATCTCCATAGTGTTCTCATAGCTCCCTTTAAGTCTTATCCCGGCAAGCTGCTGGGAGACATCGACACCTCCAGCTCCCTCGGGTGGAAGGTCTAGAACTGACTGTCCGTGGCAGAAGGGACAGGTGAGGGTATTGCTCTGCCCCGGGGTCAGGTCAGCTTCGAACACCTTATTACAGTAGGGGCAGGTCACGGCCATCCTCACCGGAGCCTGCCGGGCTGCTGGACCCGAGGCGGGAGCCCTTGCGGGGGCAGCCTGGGGGTCTGGGGGTTCGGGCACAGGGGGCGAGCCGTGATACTGGAACATGTAGAACTTATAGGGGTTGAAGGGGTTAAGTTGTGTGTCGGGGTCCTCCACTTCAACCACAAGGTGAACACCGTTCCTTAGGGCGTACTGTAGCGCGGTCTCCCTCAAGGTGTCCCTATCAGTCCTTGTCCTGAAGAATAGAGGGGAGCCAAACTGATAGAAACCCCTACTGGCAAGAAGCTGTATGTAGGTCTGGAGGTCCTCCTTTTTCACCTCCTTCAGATGTATGCCGCGTCTTTTCCATTTGCTGCCAAAGAGAGAACGCATTGGAATCACTCCGCTGTCCAGAAGTCAAAAGACTTAACATTTAGGTAATCTTTAATTTTACGGTTCAAAAATGGAAGAGTTATCACCGTTCTCAGGCTCCTTCAAGGGTTAGCTCCTGCCCCGGGCAGAAGGATTCTGTTTATGATATCCTCCCTCCACTTCACCTTGTTGAGCATCCTTGAAGCTGCACAGTATCCCTCCCGGTAGGTCTCTGCCCAGAAATACAACAGAAACTTTGACTCATCATCCCTTCCTATCACCTGCACCTGACCGAGGACGGGCCTGCCGTCCAAGGTCTCCCCGGAGAACCTCTGGATACCCCTGTAGAGGAGAGGGGCCTCGTAGGGTTTGAGTCCGTGCAGGTTCATCCCCAGAGCGCGCTGCGTCAACTCGTCGAAGAGCTCCTTGGGAGGGATGGGTAGAATGTCGCTCTCAACCTCCCATCTCCTGAGCCCGGAGGAGGCTATCCGGAAGGCATCCTCGTCCATGGGCTTCGGGTTGCTCTTCCGGAAGAAGACCTTCAGCTCCCCACCGCTCAAAGGGAGCTCTTCCCTCATGCGGGCGGAGAAGTCGAAGTAGCCCGCCTTCACGACGGCCCTCCCCGTCCCTAGCCTGTAGAAGGGACGGAAATCAAAATCTAGGTTGGCCACCTGGGAGGGGTCGAGCATGGGAAGGGAGTTCTTTGATTTTATGAACTCCCCAAGCTCATCGCCGGCGAAGCTGACCTCCGCCTCCACTTTCCCCAAAGGGTCTTCCGAGAGGTTCCTAACCTGAAGGCGATAGAAGATCCTTCCTGCCTCGAACTGAAATCCTCCGAGAATCTTCACGTTTACACCCACATCTGCCGGGGGCCTTACAGGGCGAGTGGGGACGTAGCCAGGGGGATATCTTGTAGGCCTAGCCCTGCGGAATAAATCGAAGAAGGGGGGCACTTGGAACACCTCCGGAGTAACCCCCTATTGTCAGCAAGGTATTTAAAAATCGTTATGGAAAAGTTTTTTAAAGAAGTCTTTCCCTGGTAGTACTATGCAGGTCCCACCACCCGCTGAGGAGATGAAGGAAGCCCTTAACTGGGAGCCAGTAGAAGGGAAGAAGGTCCGCTGCGAGCTCTGCCCCCACCGCTGCGTTATTGCCCCGGGGAGGAGCGGAGTCTGTGGTGTGAGGTGGAACGTGGATGGGAAGCTCTACACAGAGATCTACGGAAAGGTCACCGCCATGGCGGTGGACCCTATTGAGAAGAAGCCCCTCTACCACTTCTACCCCGGCAGGGGGATACTCTCGGTGAGCTCCTACGGGTGTAACTTCCGTTGCTTGCACTGTCAGAATTGGGAGCTCTCTCAAGAGTACAGAGGGCTTTTGAGGGTCACCCGCCTGAACCCTGAGGAGCTCCTTGAGAGAGCCTTATCGAGCAGGGGGAGCGTGGGAGTTGCCTTCACCTACAATGAGCCTCTGATATGGTTTGAGTACCTGCGAGACCTATTCCCTCTACTTAAGGAAAAAGGGCAGCAGACGGTCCTGGTGACCAACGGCTACATAAATCCCGAGCCCTTGGAGGAGCTTCTCCCCCACCTCTCCGCCGCAAATGTGGATGTGAAAGGTTTCAGCGAAGAGTTCTACCGGAGGGTGGTGGGGGGCAGGCTCGGGCCCGTTCTTGACACCGTAAGGATGATGAGCTCACAGGGGGTCCACGTGGAGCTGACATACCTCGTCATTCCAACCCTCAACGATGATGATAGGCAGGTGAAGGGCTTCATAGAGTGGGTTCTGAACGAGGTGGGTGAGAAGACCGTAGTGCACTTCACCCGTTTCCACCCTGACTACAGGCTCAACCACCTTCCTCCCACCCCCATGAAGACCCTTCAGCGGATATACTCCACGGCGAGGGAGATGGGCCTCAAACACGTCTATCTAGGGAACGTGCCCCCGGGGGAGTACGACGCAACATACTGCCCAGCTTGCGGGAAGCCTGTTATAAAGAGAGACCACTTCTGGATTACCGAGATGAACCTGAAGGAGGGTAGGTGCGCCCATTGTGGGGAGAGGGTCATAGAGTACTTCTAGGTGCCTCTAAAGTAGATCTTAGAAGACCTCCCCGACCTCCTTATTATAACCTGCCCCTTCTTGAGCAGCTTGTTTATATGATAGTTGATAACCTGTCTTGTCACGTTAAGGGCACTAGCTATCCCCGACTGTGACATCCCTGGATGCTCCATCAGGAGTCTCTTTATCTCCTCCTCTATCTCTCGAGGCGACCTCCCTCCCACAGCGGGATAGAAGCGCCTGTATATCCCGAGCTTCCTTGAAACTATAAGCCCCGCCTTCTCCAGCTTCATGAGGTGGTGGGAGAGTGTTCCGTTCTTCACAGAGAGCTGGCTCTTCAGGTCGCTGTATGTTATCCCGGGGTTCTTCTTTATCACCTCGTAGATCTCCTGCCTGTTGGGGTTCCGGAGTATCTTCTCTTCTTCCTCATATCTCATGATTATAAGATGCGTTGCGCTTCTATATAAACGTTTTGCCAGAATAATCTGGTAATTATAACAACGCTGGCAGGCCGGCTTTCAGCGGGAGAAGCGTTCCATGAGCTCCCTCACCGTCCCCCAGCCCACCCTACCCTCAACCAGCGAGGCAAACTCACCCTCTTGGATCGCACTTCTTACCGCCTCCATAAACCTTCCCATAAAGTGGAGGTTGTGCAGGGTCCCCAACCTGTAGAGGAGCATTTCCCTCCCCCTCTTCAGGTGATAGAGGAAGTCCCTTGAGTACCTCTTACAAACTGGACAGCTGCATCCTTCGTAGATGGGCTCCTCCACTCCCCGGAAGTCCTTGGAGCTGAGGTTCACTTTTCCAGTGGGAGTCAGGTAGGTCCCGTGGCGCCCTCCCCGGGCGGGATAAGTGCTGTCGAAGAGGTCCACCCCCATGGCCACCGCCTTTAAGATGTCCAAGGGCTCCCCCACGCCCATGAGGTACCTGAGAACCCCTTCAGGGAGGCTATCAGTGGTAGCCTTCACCATCTGGAATGTCACCTCCTTCGGCTCCCCTATGGAGAGTCCCCCTATCCCCACCCCATTATATCCCATTTCAACGAGTCTTCTTGAGCACCGCCGTCGAAGCTCCTTATTACCCCCTCCTTGAACTATCCCCAAAAGCTCTGTCTCCCCCTGAGGGCAGCTGAGGGCTGCCTCGGCCCACTTCAGAGTCCTCTTCGTGGAGGAGAGGACCTCCTCCTCCCTCCAGGGGTAGGGAGGGCAGTCATCCAGTACCATTCCGAAGTCCGCCTTCAGACGCCTTGAGCTCTCCACCACCCACTCGGGAGTGATTACCACCTCTCTGCCGTCAAAGGGGCTTCTCATGAGGAGCCCATCTTCACCCTTCTTTATGAGGAAGCCCTTCCTTATGAGCTGAAAGCCGCCACTGTCTGAGAATATGACCCCCTCCCAGTTCAGGTATTTGTGAAGGTCCACCTCCCTCCCCCCCAAAGGTTCAAGGAGCCTTATTAGGAAGGAGTTGACGATGAAGCCCTCAAACCCCATCCGGCCCACCTCTTCGGGTGTGAGAGTCTTCACCACTCCGTAGGTGGCCACGGGAAGGAGGGAGGGTGTCGTAACAGATCTGCCCTGAGGTGAGGTGAGAACTCCCACCCTAGCACCCCCACAACTTAGGGCGATCTCAAACACTCTTCTCACCCCCTTCAAAGATTATCATCATAGCATCCCCTAGACTGTAGAATCTGTACCCCCTGCAGATAGCTTCCATGTAGAGGGAATAGACCCTCTCCCACGGTATGAAGGAGGAGAGCAACAGGAGGGGGGTTGAGAGTGGGAGGTGGAAGTTGGTGATGAAAGCACTGTAGGGCAGTGAGAAGCGGTAAGGAGGTCGGATGAAGACCTCTGCCACGCCGTCAGTGCGCCTGAGGTGTCCGGAGGAAGAGGCGCTCTCCAAGGCCCTCACCGTGGTTGTTCCTACCGCTACAAGGGGACGCCCCTCCTCAAGGCCACTTTTGATTCCCTCGGCCTCCTGAGGGGGGATAAAGTATCTCTCACCCTCCATCTTGTGCTCCTCCACCCGCTCCGACCTCAAGGGGAGGAAGGTGCCGGGGCCCACGTGCAACTCCACATAGCATATGTCCGCCCCCCCTCTCTTCAGCTCCTCCATAAGCTGCTCGGTGAAGTGAAGCCCGGCGGTGGGTGCCGCTATGGAGCCGTCGGTAGAGGCGTAAACAGTCTGGTACTCCTCCTCGGGAAGGTCCCTTCTCTTGATGTAAGGGGGCAGGGGCATCCTACCCACCTCCTTCAGCACCTCAAGCAATCTTCTCCCTTTAAGCTCCTCCCCCTCCCTTGAAAGAGTTACCTCAAAGAGTCCCTCTCTAAGGTGCCTTCTGACCTTCAGGATTACCCCGTCCTCGCCAAGCGCCTCCACACCCTCCCTTACCTTTCCCTTGAGGTAGGCCAGGGGAGGCCCCTCCCCCCCCGGCTCCACTATAAGAGCCTCAATCCTCCCTCCGCTCCTCTTCCTCAGCTCCAACTTCGCCGGTATAACCCTCGTCCTGTTGAGGACTATGATGGGGCGGGGGGGAAGCACCCGGGGGAGGTCACGAAACCTGAAGTGTCCCACCTCTCCTGAGGGGTGGCGGCAGAGGAGGAGCCTGCACATATTCCTGGGACGTGTGAGGGCCTGAGCGATCATCTCCTTTGGGAGCCAGTAGTGGAAGAGCCTGCTCTGCACAAGGAGACAAATGTGGGCGGTCTATTTTATTGTTTACGGCTCCTCAGTAGTTGAGGATGGGGGCTTTCATAAGCTCCCTCAAGAAGGAAGTAGCATAGGTCCCCCGGAAGAGATGGAAGGAGGTCCTGAGCGTCCCTTCCTCCTCTGGTGGGAGCTCAAAGCTTAGATCCATTGGAATGGAGTGCAGCTCCCTCCTCAAGCTCCTCACCCTGAACCTAGGGAACTCCGGAAGGTTGAAAAGGGAGAGGTCAACCCCCTCCTCCTCAAGAACCCTTCTCTCTATCTCCCCCATCATGCCTGATGCGAAGAGGGGTTCTGAGCCTGGAAGGAGAGCGGTCACAAAGGCTTTCCCCTCTTTTATCCTCCTGTTCACCGTGGAGAGATTCTGCTCGGTGACCTCCACTCTCCTCTCCCTGTGTGGGATTCCCTCCTTGAGAGGGATTACAATGTCACCCACCACAGCCTCCACAAGGGGGAGCCCCTCCTTTATCCTCGCGCTCACAATCCTGTTGAAGAGATAGGACTGGTAGGCGTGGGTGAAGAGCTTGAAGAGATTCTCGGGGAGGACCTTCAGAGCACCCAAATAGTCCCCGGGGTTTGATATCAGGTGCTGTATCATGGCCCTTTCGAAGGTGAGGTGGCGCGGAAAGAGTTTGAGAGCCTCTTTCAGGTCGGAAGACTCCTCAAGGAACTCCCTCGCCCTGCGATCTACCTGGGGTTCGTGGGCGAATACCTTCGTCAGGTAGATAAATATGGCCTCTTCCATCCGCCCCTCTATTATCTTCTTCCCGACGATGTGTGTTATGGGCCTTATGGCGCCGAACCTCTGAACGCCGAAAAAGTTGGGAAAGCCCCCGAGCCTCTCCATCTCCTCTAAGAAGTCTTCCACTATTCTTTCGATCCTCTCCTGGGGGTGAGGAATCCCCCGGATTACGATTTCAAAGCGGTTCCCGTAAAGCTTTCCGATGTCCACCCTTTCATTGGAACGATAGTAGTCTAGAATGTAGACGTCCTTGAGATTGGAGTTGAGAACTGCCTGAGGGGGAGCCGCGAAGGAGAAGAGCTGGACTGTAAGCGCCCTTTTATCCTTGGTGCCGGCGAAGGAGATGGCCCTTCTTGATATCCCCAGCCTCCTTGAGAATGCCCTAACAAGCTGGTTGGTCTCCCAGTTGTACACCTTCACCCGGGCTATGGTGTATCTGCCCTTATCATCCCTTGCGGGGTAGCGAGAAATCTCCTCAACCCGGAAGTCCTCGGGTTTTTTTTTAGCCTGCCCAGGAGGGGCGGGGTGGAGGTGGCGTAGACCTCCATCCCTATTTCCACCTCCTCTAGGGGGACATCAATTTTCATACCTCTCACTCTTCATCTTGAAGTCGTTCAGAAGCTCCTTATAGTAGTTTACAACGGCACGAGCGGCTCTTTTAACAGCGTTCTGGGGTTTCCCCTCAATGACCTTCACGTAGAATACGGGATGGTCAAGCTTTGGGTGGCGGATGTAATAATTCGCATATTCCACCGCCTCGTCCCTTAAAAGAGCGTTCTTCAGGGGCTCAAGAAGGGTCTCGTTCTCACCCTCCACTGTGAACTCGAGGTAGTCCTTTTCCTTCTTCAATATAGTGATTTTCATGCACCGCCCCATACCCTATTGCTTAAAAAAATTTTCTCATAGGAGATGAACTCATCCCTCCCACTTCTCTTCAGACATCCGGTAGAGGAGGAACTCCTCCATAAGCCTCATCCGGTCCTCTTCTTTTAAGAACCTGAGGAAGAGTAGCAGGCGCTCAACGGTCTCGCCCTCCACAACGTGCTCTATCCTGCAGGCCTCCTCGTCAGCCCTCTCCTCGGGCAGACCGAGGAGGATGAAGAACTCCTTCAGGGCCCCGTGCCTCCGCTCCAGTCCTCTAGCGAGGGAGAGCCCCTCTTCCGTCAGGGTGGCCCCCGAGTAGGGCTCGTAGTTGACATAGCCCCGTGTGGAGAGCTTCTGGAACATCTCCGTGACAGTGGGCAGGCTGACGCCGAGTTTCTCAGCCACATCTTTCACTCTGGCGAGTCCCCCTCCCTTTGACAGTTCATAGATGGTTTCAACATACTCCTCAATCCTTCTGGTCAGAGGAATCCCTCCTTTAAAGAGCTGTGACGAAGACCTTGGCGGCAATCCCTCTCCCCAGGGCTAGTCTGGACCCCCTCACGTCAAGAAGAAGAGGCCCCCCAGTGTTTCGAAGGACCCTAATCCTGACCCCCGGAGTGATCCCTAAGGAGGCTAGTCGGGACCTGCAGCTCACTCCACACCGTATGGATGTGACAGTAACCTCTCCCGTGGCATTGGTGAGAGGGAACTCCCTCCCGGGGCCGCTCTCGCCCGTTGGGGGAGGGGCGGTCACGCGGTATCTGTTGAAGGGTCCCGGCAATGGCATTTTGGTCCTCCTCTGTTAGGCCAACCTAACTTCAATGGGTATATAAAACTTTTTAAAAAACAGCGCCTTATCCCCCCACAGGTGTTGATATGATGCCGTCCAGAGCAGGCACAAAAACCCTTGCCGCAGTTGCGCTTGTGGTCCTTCTCATGGTTGCCCCCCAGCTCTCGGAGGGGGACAGTCTGGGTCCTGCCATAATTGATGTGAGTTGGTCTCCCCCCAACCCCTACTGGGACGAGGGATTAAATGTCTCGGCCAATGTGACCGACCCCGACGGTGTGGCATCCGTGATGCTCCAGTGGTGTATTGGGGATATCTGCTACCCCCCAGTCCCCATGAATGTGGGCGAGGGGAACAGTTACTGGTACTTCGTAGACAGGACCTTCCCCAACACCACCGTGACCTTTGACATCCTCGCCCAGGACACCCAAGGGAACCCCTCCTCCTACGCATTCAACGTCACCTTCAGGCCACGCCCCACATCCCTTCTGATCAACGCAACAGCTGTACCCTATACCCTCTACCCCGGGGAGAATTTTACCGTAACCGGCAGGCTCACCCTCAATACCGGCGAGCCCCCATCCTCAGCCACCGTCGGGGTATACCTCTCCACAGAAGAGGTCTCATCCGGCCAGGCGGACCCCTTCGGAGGATTCAACATCACCGTCAAGGCGCCGGAGTCTTCGGGCAATTACACCTATCTTGTTGTGGGGGAGGGGGAGGGGTTCAGGGCCGAGACAGAGGTGGAGATCAGGGTTATAGAGAGGCCAGTGGCGGACCTTGTCCTTCACCTTATGTTTACGGGAACGAGCAGAAAGGAGGGCGGGATATTTCTCTTCGAAGATGACCTCTTCCGGGGAAGAGTTGAGGTGGAGAATACCGGTACTGCCCCTGCCGGTAACCTGACCATCACGGTTTTCAGAGACGTCGAAGAGGTCCTCAACGAGAGCTACAGCTTCTCCCTCGCCCCCGGGGAGAGGTGGGGAACCAACTTCACCGCGGATGCGGGTGCAGTGGGCCGGCACATGATAGTGGCCCGTGTCAGCACCCCTCAGGAGGAGATATCCTTTGAGAACAACTACCAAGAACTCTCCTACGAGGTACTGCCCCCATCAGCGGCACCGCAGCAGAAGGTTCTTGTTGAGCTTTTCACCTCCACCACCTGCGAACCCTGCATATCATCCGAGCACGCCCTGGACTACTTGAGATACTTGAGGGGCGATAACGCCACTGTGGTGGCCTATGTGATGGACGACCCCACCGTTCCCACAATAGAGCCTATCCTCTCCTCTTACGGGGTCTCGGGCACACCCACGGTGGTATTTGACGGGGGCTACAGGGTCAAGGTAGGAGGCGGTGAGGAGGAAGAGCTCCTTCAGACCTATCAGACCTACCTGAATGAAAGCCTCCTGAGGTACAGGGATCCTATCTGGATCGAGCTCTCATCTGTCAACATCACGGGTAATCTCTTGGAGTCCCTAACAATCACTGTTCACACGGCCGGCGCCTCGGCCAGCGGCCTTTACGTGACCCTCTACGGCATCACACCTTATATGGGCCCGAGGGGCTTCAACGGAGTCCCAATAAGATACTCAGTGGCCTACTACAACCTTCTTTACGTCCCGGACATGGACCCGGAAGATGAGTACACCACCACAATATATCCCGCCTGGTACTTCGGCGAGGACGGCATCTCAGTGGTGGCAGCCCTGAGGGAGAACTCCAGCACCGTCCTCTCCCACGACATCTATGAGGAGGCGAAAAGGCCGCCTTTCTATGTCCAGGTCCCCACCGGGGAGGTGGACATCCCGCCGGCCTCCTCCCGGGAGGTTACCATCACGCTGGAATCTTTCCTCTACAGCTGGGAGGAGAACCCCCTGCCCGTCACCGCCGATGTGGAGCTGGCCATAACATCAGGGAGGGAATACGAGGCTGACGGTCCCCCTTCAGTTACCATTGGGAGTGAAGCCCTGGTGGGGGAGGAGTGGGGTGGCAGGCTGAAGATGTATAGGACATCCTTCGCCATAACCGTCAGCGCTGGGGAGGATCCCTCGGAGAGGGGTGAGGTCTCCCTCACCTTCACCACAACATCCCTCGGTGGGTGGAGCTACGAGACGGCGATTAAGCTCTCCCGGGGTGTGCCCGAGATCGTTCTTCTCAGGTCCGACATTGGAAGGAAGGGAGACTATGTGGTGATAACAGCATCCTTCACCAACATGAGCGAGGCGTACACGGTCCAGCTGGAGTACGTCTTCTACGGAGAGGGGGAAGAGGGGCCGAGCCGATTCGCCAGCATGCTGAGGTCCCCCAATAGCACATACTTCGCTGAGATAACCCCCGGCGGGGACTATCCCAGGCTCAAATACCGCATTTATGTGAGGGACCGGGGGGAGATTATATACACCTCTGACTGGATAGATGTGAAGGTACCCCCGGGGGCTGGGGAGGTGGGGGATAAGGAGAACACCCTCTGGTACCCGGTAGCCACTGCGGTGGCAGTTTTAATTGTGCTTGGTGCCTATCTCTTCGCGGCAAGAAAGAAGAGGAAAATTGAGGGGATAGAGGAGTAGCATCCCGCGGCGTTCGGCCCGAGAACTTTGATGACATCTTCTCGTGGTTGTGAACGTCTCCCTGTGAAGGTAGATCCTGAAGAGTCTTTATAAAGGCACCGAAAAAAATAAGATAATTTCGTATAGTTTTATGTTATTTCGCAGGGGGATAGAAGATGAGAAATAGTGTTATAGGTGGGGGTGTATGCTATGTCTGAAAATGGTGGAAGATGGACGGTTTTTGTGGTTATAGGGGGTTTACATTACTTAAGTGTGGAGGTTTGTTTTCAACGGACTATCCTCGCTCCACATAGATATAAATGCGATCACGGGAGAGCCTATATCGTAACAAATAATGCGGATCCAGGTGTGCCCTCTGAGAAACTCCAAAAACTCCGGTTCACGCCCGTCTCGCAGTAGGCTGGTGGAGGTAGAGATGTCTGTAGCAAACCGGGGATGACTACTTACCCATCCCCTGAGTCTAGGATGTTTCGGTGGGCGCTACATCCATTAAAACTATCCCTCAAGCCGACTTCCTCTTTATAATATT
>Ga0164318_10005932_pt1 | contig 11831 bp, 10 predicted proteins | sample GuaBasSedimGuay9_FD_113734 | JGI IMG/M metagenome (GOLD analysis project Ga0164318, IMG submission 113734) | Subseafloor sediment microbial communities from Guaymas Basin, Gulf of California, Mexico - Guay9, Core 4571-4, 0-3 cm | ecosystem: Environmental > Aquatic > Marine > Hydrothermal vents... | reverse complement strand
GTTTTTAGAGAAAAAAGACAATAACCCTTAAGAATAATTATACTGAAAATAGGCGATTTAAAGATAGTATTACTATTTTATTATTAAGTATTTTGATTAATATAATTAAAAAAAGTTATCAAAAAAAGCTAAAAAGGTCATATATTTTTCACTTTTTTTAGTGTATAATAATTAAAATTTTTGAGGAGAGGTTATGAAAAAGTTAGTTTTGGTTGTATTTAGTGCATCATTATTATTTGCAACAAATGGTGATAATTTGATAGGTCTTGGTGCTAAATCAAGGGCAATGGGTGGTATTGGTATAGCAACACATTTTGGGGCAGAAAATGTTTTAGCAAATCCAGCGATGATAGCAAAAAGTAAAGATACAGAAGTAGATTTTGGGGCAACTATGTTTATGCCAACGGTAAAAGCAAATGGCGAAAAAAGTGATGCAGATATGAGTATCATGCCAGAAGTGTTTTCATCTATGAGAATCAATGAAAATTGGGCATTTGGTGTTGGTATGTTTGGTGCTGCTGGTATGGGTGTTGATTATAGAGGGGAACCTTCACTAATGGAAGCACGAACAAGTTTAATGCTTATGAAGTTTGCTCCAACTTTAGCTTATCACATAGATGATTTTGCTTTCGGTATAGCTCCTGTTATACAGTATGGTTCACTTGATATTGCTTATAATATGAGTAGCATGGGTGGAGGAGCTGTTGGTTCAGGCTTAAGCGAAGATTTTGGATTTGGATTTGCACTTGGTGCTAGTTATGATGTTATGAAAGATTTAACTTTAGGTTTAGTTTATAAATCAGCAATAGACATGACATATGAGCGTACTTTAAGTACTGCTTCTGAACCATTTTTCAATATGGGAATTTTTCCTTCAACCTTTGCAGATGATTTAACTCAACCAGCTGAAATTGGTGTGGGTGTAAGTTATGATATAGATAATTTTAATATCTCTTTTGATTATAAAAAGATACTTTGGGGAGATGCAAAAGGCTATAAAGACTTTGGCTGGCAAGATCAAAATGTATATGCTTTAGGTGCAAAATATGAAAAAGATGGTACTTGGTATGGTTTTGGTTATAACTATGCTAAAAACCCAATACCAACATATAGCACAGGTGGTAATCCTATGTCAGCAGGGGCAGCGATGAATATGTTTAATTATCTAATGTTCCCAGCTACAAGTGAACAACATTTTACTATTGGTGCAGGAACAAATTTAACTAAGAATTTTTCATTAGATTGTAGTATAGTGTATTCTCCTAGTAATGATATAACAGTAGATACAACAATAGGACCTTTAACAGTAGAACATCAAGAAACTTCGGTTGCTTTTTCTATGAGATATAATTTCTAAAAGTAGTCTGTTTTATAGTTAACAACTTACTACACAATAACTTTACAAAGTTTGCTTATAATTTCGGAAATTATAAGCTGACCTCGTATGTTTTTTTAGAAATTTTTATCCTATACTTATCTTAAAATTTCTTTTATAAATAATGTGGCATAATCATGACAAATTTATAAAAGGAAAAAATAAATGAGAAAATTAATTTTTATTATGTTCAATTTATTGCTTATATCAAATGTATATGCTTTTGATTTAGGCTCAATTGCAAAGAGCATGACAAGTAGTGAAACAAAGAGTAACTCTTTAGTTGATACGATATCATCATCTTTAGGTGTTACAAACACACAAGCATCGGGAGGAATAGCAGCACTTTTAGGTAATGCATCTTCTAATATGAGTAAAGATAATGTTAACTCATTAACAAAAAAAGTACCTGAATTGTCATCTTTTATGGGTGGTGATTCATCAACTAGTAATTTATTATCTTCAATAACCTCAAATGCTACAGTACAAGAACAGTTTTCAGCTCTTGGTTTAGATCCTTCTATGGTATCAAAATTTACTCCATTAGTTTTAAACTTTATAGACTCAGAAGCCGGCTCAACAATAATGAACATGGTAAAATCTGCCCTCTAAAAGGGGTCAGGTCTAAACTTTAAACTTTTATTTGGTATGATTTCAAATATTTGACCATAAAAAAGAGAAATCATGCCAAGAAAATTAAGAGTAGAAATCTGCGGATATCATCATGTATATAACCGAGGTGTTGCAAAAAGCAATATTTTTTTAGATGATTTCGACAAAGAAAAGTTTTTATCAATACTAGCAGATGTTTGTAAAGAGTACAAATTTAATATACACTCTTTTTGTTTGATGAGCAATCATTATCATCTTTTGATAGAAAACTTAAAAGAAAATCTTTCAGATGGTATGCGACAAATAAACTCTAGATACGCTACTTACTTTAATAAAAGACATGAAAGAGTAGGGCATTTGTGGCAAGATAGGTTTAAATCCTGGTTTGTTTTAGATGAAAATTATCTTTTTATACTTTTCAAATACATAGAATCAAATCCAGTAAAAGCAAAGATGAGTAGTATAGTAGGTGAATATAAATACTGTGCAACTTATAGCATACTAAGAGATGGTGTGCCTTTATATTTGAATAATTCTTTTGTTTTGAGAGATTATCTTTTAGAAGATTTAATCGATATGTTAAATATACCTATGAATAAAAAAGAGAAAGAAAATATATCAAAATTTCATAAAATTAAATATAAGAATATTGATGGATGTATTGAACCTATTAAAAAAATAGATTTAAGTGAGTTTTTTAGGGATTTAAATAGTAAAGATGAAAGAAATATAGCTATATTAAAAGCTTTTAATAATGATTATAATAAAAGTGAAATTGCAAGAGAATTATCTTTAAGCGTTACTGGAGTAAGTAAAATCATAAAAAAGTTTAAAGTTTAGACCTGACCCCTTTTAATGTTGTCACTATTTGGGTAGAATGTAAAAAATTTAAATAAGAGGTAATGAATGGAAAATATTTTTGATTCAAACCAAGATATACAAACTATAAAGATAGAGGATTCTATCAAGGCTAGTTATCTTGATTATTCTATGAGTGTTATTATCGGTCGTGCGCTTCCTGATGCTCGAGATGGGCTTAAGCCAGTACATAGAAGAATACTTTTTGCAATGAATGACTTAAGTATTAGTGCTAGAAGTCCTTATAAAAAGTGTGCGAGAATTGTTGGTGATGTTATAGGTAAGTATCACCCACATGGTGACACTGCTGTTTATGATGCGCTTGTTCGTATGGCTCAGCCATTTGCTATGCGTATTCCTTCTGTTGATGGTCAAGGAAACTTTGGTTCGATAGATGGTGATAATGCAGCAGCGATGAGATATACAGAAGCTCGTATGACTCACCTTGCAGAAGAACTTTTAAGAGATATAGATAAAGATACGGTTGATTTTACAGCTAACTATGATGATAGTATGGTTGAGCCTGATGTCCTTCCAAGTCGTGTTCCTAACTTGTTGCTAAATGGTTCAAGTGGTATCGCAGTTGGTATGGCTACAAATATTCCTCCTCATTGTATGGATGAGCTAATTCCTGCACTTTTGGCTATGATTGATAATCCTGAGATTGAGCTTGACGGAATTATGGAGTTTATTAAAGGTCCCGATTTTCCTACAAAAGGGATTATTTTTGGTAAAAAAGGTATCTTAGATGCTTATAATACGGGACGTGGTAGAATTAGAATTAGAGCTAAAATTCACATGGAGAAAAAAGGAAATAAAGACATAATTATTGTTGATGAACTTCCTTACCAAGTAAATAAATCTCGTCTAATTGAGCAAATTGCAAATCTTGTAAAAGAAAAACAAGTAGAAGGCATAAGTGAACTTAGAGATGAGAGTGATAGAGAAGGTATTAGAATAGTAATGGAGCTTAAGCGTGATGCTATGAGTGAAATAGTACTTAATAATCTTTATAAATCAGCAAATCTTGAAGTTACGTTTGGTGTTATTTTACTTGCTATTGAAAACAAAGAACCAAAAGTATTTAAACTATTAGAGCTTTTAAAACTTTTTTTAAATCATAGAAAAACTGTAATAATCAGAAGAACTATTTACGAACTTGAAAAAGCAAAAGCAAAAGCACATATCTTAGAGGGTTTAAAAATAGCTCTTGATAACATAGATGCTATTATTGCTTTAATTAGAGGTAGTGCAGATACAGCAAGTGCAAAAGCTGGCTTAGTAGAACAGTTTGGATTAAGTGAAATCCAAGCAAGTGCTATTTTAGATATGAAACTAAACCGTTTAACTGGTTTGGAGAGAGAAAAAATAGAAAATGAATTAAATGCACTTTTAGCAGAGATAGAAAGACTAAGTTCTATTTTAAAAAGTGAAACTCTTTTAAGTGCTATTATAAAAGAAGAATTACTTGAGATTCAACATAAATTTAAATCACCTCGTGTAACTGAGATTGAAGATGATTATGATGACATAGATATGGAAGATTTGATTCCAAATGAGCCAATGGTTGTTACTATTACTCATAGAGGTTATATAAAAAGAGTTCCATTAAAATCATATGAAAAACAAAAGCGTGGTGGAAAAGGTAAAACAGCCGTAACTACTTATGATGATGATTTTATTGAGAGATTCTTTACATGTAACACTCACGATACACTTCTTTTTGTAACTGACCGTGGACAACTTCACTGGTTAAAAGTTTATAGAATTCCTGAGGGAAGCAGAACTGCTAAAGGAAAAGCAGTTGTAAATCTTCTGAACCTTGTTGCAGATGAAAAGATACAATCTATAAATCCTACAACAGATTTTAGTGAAGATAAATCTTTAGTTTTCTTTACTAAAAAAGGTGTTGTAAAAAGAACTAATCTTAGTGAATTTTCAAACATCAGAAGCAATGGTGTAAAAGCTATTAACTTAGATGATGACGATTCTATTATAACTGCTAAGATTGCGGATAAAGAGATAAAACAACTTTTTATGATGACTAAGCTTTCTCAATGTATAAAATTTGATATAGAAAAAACTCGTGATCAAGGTAGAAATACAAGAGGTGTTAGAGGTATCAAGTTTAAATTAGAACAGGATGAGGTAGTTGATGCAAATATCATTAAAAATGATGAGCAGGAAATCCTTGTTGTAAGTGAAAAAGGTATTGGAAAGAGAACTTCAGCTGGCGAGTACCGTTTAACTAACCGTGGTGGATCTGGTGTTATTGCTATGAAAATGACTGCAAAAACAGGTAAAAATGTTGTTGGTTGTTTAATGGTAGATGAAACTATGGATATGATGGCACTTACAGTAGTTGGTAAAATGATAAGAGTTGATATGGAAACAATTAGAAAAGCTGGTAGAAATACAAGTGGTGTAATTGTTGTAAATGTAAGTGGTAAAGATATCGTAAAATCAATCGCAAGATGCCCTAAAAAAGAGAAAGAAGAAGATGAAATAATTCCTGAGGGGGATGGTTCTTTAATAGAATAAAAAGCTTTGCATGTAAAGTTTTTTAGTTGAAAGTTCCATTTTTTAAAAAAGTGGAACTTTATTTGCTTTGTATTTGGAAATTAACAAAAAGGTATGTTATGAATAAATGGATTATAACACTATTTGTGGGTATGACTATGATTATGCTTTTCAATGGATGTTCAACGAACCAACCTGATGCGGATGCACAAATGAAAGCTAAGCAAGAACCAAAGGTGATTGTTCAAAAGGTTAGTAAAGAAGATATAAAGAAAATTCTTGCAGAAGAAAAACTACTTTATATCAATAACAATCCTGATAGAGTATTTGCTGTAAATGGAGAAGGAATTGCACCTCAAAATACTGTTTCACCTGCTCAAGCAATGGCTTTAGCAAAAAGAGCAGCAGTTGCAGATGCGTATCGTCAAATGGCAGAGAAGCTTTATGGCGTACAAATCAATGCAAAAGATACAATCAAAAATGCAGCACTATATGACTCTAGAATAGTTTCGCAAGTAAATGGTATCGTTAAAGATGCTTCAATTACTGAACATACTTTTAAAGATGGGCTATTTGTAGTTAGAATGGAACTTAAGATGAATGGTGCTAGGTGGAAAGAAATTTTTGCTTACTAATTCTATTTACGTGTAGCCTTTTTGGAAGTGAAAGCTTTTGGTTTTCATACAAAATAGCTACTCAAAATAAAATAATAGTATACGAGGAGAGAAATATCTCTCCTACTATGCTAGTCTCATCTCCCGATAAGTATAAGCTACTATGCAAAATCAATACACCAAAAAAAAAGCATCAATCAACAAGTCATTTTTTAAATGAACAGTTTGATCAACTTCTTACCTGTTTTTATCCAATGAGCACACAAGTCTTCAATAAAACACTTGTTGAGTTAAAAGGTGTAGATGAAAGTATCATACTTACAATAATTCCCACAAAATTTACAGTAGATTTTAAAGACGAATTTGCTAATATAAATGTTTTAAGATAAAACACTTAGGTAATATATGAATATAGTGATAGTGGAAGACGATATCAACATGCGAAAATCTTTAGAATTTGCTTTAGCAGAGTATAAAGAGTTTACAGTTACAACATATAAGAGCGCTATTGATGCTTTGAAAAAGATAGACAATAGTGTTGATTTGGTTGTGACCGATATCAATATGCCAAAGATGGATGGAATTGAGTTTATTAAAGAACTTGATGGTAAATATGATATTATCGTTATAACTGGAAATGCAACTTTAAATCGTGCGATAGAATCTGTTAGACTTGGTGTAAAAGATTTTTTAACAAAGCCATTTGAAATTGATACTTTAGTTGATGCTATAAAAAGACAAGTTAAAATAAGTAAGAAAGTTAAAAGTACTCAATTAGATGAGATAAAAAATGAAAATAGTGATTTTGTCGCTAGTTCACCAGCTTTAGATAAAGCTCTTAACCTTTCTAAAAAAGCAGCTAGGACTGATGCTTCTATTTTACTTATGGGTGAAAGTGGTGTTGGTAAAGAACTTTTTGCAAAATTTGTACATAACAATTCACCAAGGATCAAAGGTCAGTTTATAGCAATAAATATGGCCGCAATTCCTGAAAGCCTTTTAGAGAGTGAACTTTTTGGGTATGAAAAGGGTGCTTTTACAGATGCTACGGCTTCAAAAAAAGGTCATTTTGAGATTGCTAGTGGTGGCACGCTATTTTTAGATGAAATAGCAGAGATGCCTATAAGTTTGCAAGCAAAACTATTGAGAGTTTTACAAGAAAGAGTTATAACTCGTGTTGGTGGGACTAAAGAGATTAAGATTGATGTTCGTATCGTCTCAGCAACCAATGCTGATATTCATAAGGCAATAGATAATAGTGAATTTAGAGAAGATTTGTATTATAGATTAAATACTATTCCTGTTAAAATTCCTCCATTAAGAGAAAGAAAAGAAGAGATAGCTCCAATCTCCAATTATACTTTGAAAGAAGTTTGTAAGAAGTATAGCTTAGATGATTTGGAGTTTTCAAAAGAGGCATTAGACGAGCTAAATAGATATAGTTGGCCAGGAAATATAAGAGAATTGATTTCGGTCGTTGAAAGAGCTGCGATTTTAAGTGATAATAATACGATTAGTTTAGATGATCTGTTTTTAGATAGTAGAAATACAAATAAAACAAAAAGCATAGACAGTATGGAGAAAGAGTTAGTAGAAGAGGTTTTGCAAAGCGTATCTGGTGATAAGTTAGAAGCAGCAAAGATGCTAGGCATGAGCAAATCAGCGTTAGATAAAAAAATAAAAAAATATAATATAGAGGTAAGGTAATGAAAAAGTATAATGTAGCTATTGTAGGTGCAACTGGTGCCGTTGGAGAAGAACTATTTAGAGTTTTAGAAGATTTGGATTTCCCAATTAACAATTTAATTCCACTTGCATCAAGTAAAAGTGCAGGAATCGATATTGAGTATAGAAATAAGCACTATAAGGTTTTAGAATTAACAGAATCAGTTTTTGAAGAAAAAGATATAGAGATTGCATTTTTTAGTGCAGGTGGATCTATTTCTGCTCATTATGCAAAATTTGCAGCAGAAGCTGGAGCAGTTGTAATTGATAATACAAGTCATTTCAGAATGGAAGCAAATGTTCCTTTAGTTGTTCCTGAGTGTAATCCTGATGCTATTTCAGATTGGAAAAATACAGGTATTATTGCAAATCCAAACTGTTCAACTATTCAAATGGTGCAAGTTTTAAAACCACTTGATGATACTTTTGAAATTAAAAGAGTAGATGTTAGTACTTATCAAGCTGTTAGTGGAGCAGGAAAAGCAGGTATGGAAGAGCTAGTTAAACAGATGCAAGACTTTTTTGCTTTTAAGCTTGGGGACAGTGAATCAAAAATATTTCAACATCAAATTGCATTGAATGTTATCCCTCATATAGATGTTTTTATGGAAAATGATTACACTAAAGAAGAGATGAAGATGGTAAATGAAACTCAAAAAATACTTGGAAAAAATATTGAAGTAAGTGCTACATGTGTAAGAGTCCCAGTTATAAGAAGTCATAGTGAGGCGATTACAATTCATTTTGAAAATGATGTAAGTGTAGAAAAAGCAGTTCAAGTACTTAAAGATGCTCCAAATGTTGTGGTACTGGATGACCCAAGCAAAAATGAATATCCAATGCCAACAACAGCAAGTGATACTGATGATACATTTGTAGGAAGAATTAGAAAAGATCTATATAGAGACAATGTGCTTCACCTTTGGTGTGTAGCGGATCAGCTTAGAGTTGGAGCTGCAACAAATTCAGTTCGAATAGCACAAAAGTGGATTGAGATGGAAGGATAATAATGAGTCAGATTTTTGTAGATGCATGTTTTGGAAAAGAGACAACACACACACCAGTATGGATGATGAGACAAGCAGGACGCTATCTTCCTGAGTATATGAGAGTAAGAGCAGAAGCGGGTGATTTTTTATCACTTTGTCATGATCCAGAAAAAGCTTGTGAAGTTACGCTTCAGCCTATTGATATTCTTGGAGTTGATGCTGCTATTTTATTTAGTGATATTTTGGTCGTTCCTATGGAGATGGGAATGGAGTTGAAGTTTGTAAAAGGTGAAGGACCACTTTTTCCAAAACCAATCAAAACAATGGAAGATTTAGATGCACTTTGCGTAGAAGAAGCGGCTCAAAAGCTAGAATATGTTTATGAAACTATCCGTCAGATTCGTGGAAAGCTAGCAGCTGATAAAGCTCTTATTGGTTTTTGTGGGGCTCCTTGGACTTTAGCAACTTATATGATAGAGGGAGAAGGAACTAAGACTTATGCAATAGTAAAAAAGCTTATTTATTCGCAGCCAGAGTTTATGCACAAGCTTTTAAGAAAAGTGACAGAAGTTTTAAAACTTTATATGTCTAAGCAGATTGAAAGTGGTGCTGATGCAGTTATGATTTTTGATTCATGGGCAGCAGCTCTCGAAGAAGATGCGTATTTTGAGTTTTCTTGGAATTATATGAAAGAAATTGCAAGTTATTTAAAAGCTAAATACCCTCACATACCTATCATAATGTTTCCTAAGGGAATTAGTGGATATTTAGATAGAATTGATGGTGATTTTGATGTATTTGGTGTTGATTGGTCAACTCCATTGGAATTAGCAAAAGAAAAACTTGGGGATAAGTATGTTCTTCAAGGAAATATGGAGCCAACAAGACTGTATAGCCAAGAAGCTATTAAAGTAGGTGTTGAAAAAATAGTAAAGATTATGGATAACAAACGTCACATATTTAATCTAGGGCATGGAATTCTTCCTGATGTTCCAGTAGAAAATGCTAAATATTTTATCAAACAAGTTCAAGCGCAGACAAAAAGATAATGAGTAAAATAGTATTTGGACCCATAACTTCTAGAAGATTTGGACAATCATTAGGAATTGATTTAAGTCCAGATGCTAAACAGTGCAATTTTGATTGTGTTTATTGTGAGTTAAAAGGTGCAAAACCAGTTGAAAGCATAAAAAATCCTCCTTTAGTAAAAGATGTAATTAAAGCTGTAAAAAAAGCGCTTTTACAATATAAAGATATAGATGTCATAACATTAACCGCCAATGGTGAACCTACATTATATCCATATATGAAAGAGTTAGTAAGTGAACTGCATAAGATAAAAAACAGTTCAAAATTACTAATACTTTCTAATGGAGCAACCTCTACATATAAAGATGTGAGAGAGATATTAAAAGATATGGATATAGTAAAACTTTCACTTGACTGTGCTACTCAAAGCTGTTTTAAAAAGATAGATAGACCATTAGAAGGTTTACATGTAAATGATATTATAGATGGCATAAAAAAGTTTAGAAAGATATATAAAAAAGAGTTGATTTTAGAAGTTCTTGTCGTAGCTGGTATAAATGATAAAGAGAAAGAGTTTGAAGCTTTAGCAAATGCATTAAAAGATATAAATCCAGATAGGATAGATATAGGTACTATTGATAGACCCCCTGCATATGATGTAAAAAGTGTAAGTATACAAAGACTAAGAGAGTTAGTAAGTATACTTAAAGATCTTCCCGTTTCTATAGCATATAAAAAAGAATATAGTGAAGAAAAAAGAGATTTTAGTAAAGATGAGATTTTGAATATGCTGGATAAAAGACCTCAAAGTTATGATGATGTAAAGGTGAGTTTTACAGATAAAAGTGTGAATTTACTTAATAGTTTAATAGACGAAAACTTTGTTTATAGTAAGAGTGTAGCTGGAGTAAAATTTTATAAAAAAAGATAGGGATTTAACCCTATCTCGTAGCTTTTACTTTTTTCTTTTGGATGATATAGATAAATGCGTAAATTCCAATACCAATAAGATAGACTAGATAATGGCTCGGTAAAGATAACATATCTTGAATAATCTTTGGCAAGAACATTAGTGGGACAATTGATAAGAAAAGTAATCTTTCAAATATATTTACTCTAGTTAGAAAATATCCTTGTGTAGCAGAACTAAATGCAAACATACCTATAACGGCAGTTGTAAATATAATACCTATTTCCATAGGGTTTGTTATCCATACCCATTTTGATGGATCGTTTGGATCGGTTGGATCAACAGCACTTATGAGAAGTAGTTCATTATTAAAAAAGAACATAAATGGTAATATTGCGGTTCTTATATCATAAGCAAAGCCTTGAACCCCAGTTAGTATGGGATCAGATTTGGCTATACCAGCAGCGGCGTAGGCGGCCATACCTACAGGTGGCGTATCATCTGCTAAAATACCAAAATAAAACACAAAAAGATGAGCGGCAATGGCAGGTATAAGATAGCCATTATCACCAGCAAGTTGCATAATTACAGGTGCGGTAAGAGATGCCATAACTATATAGTTTGCAGTTGTAGGAAGCCCCATACCTAGTATAAGTGATACAATAGCCGTAAGGAATAAAATAGCTATTATATAGCCACCAGCCAATTCATCTATAACTTCTGCTAAGATAAGACCTATCCCCGTAAGCGTAACAGAACCAACAACTATACCAGCAACACCAGTTGCAACTGCGATAGGAACCATATTTTTAGCACCATTTACCATACCGTGACCTATATCGTAAAAACCTTCTAGCCAAATTTCTAAAGTGAGTTTTTCTTTTCTTATGAAAGCAAATATTGGTTTTTGTGTAACCATGATTATCATCATAAACATGATGGCATTAAATGCTGCCATTTGAGCAGATTGTCTTAAGATAATAAGAGTATAAATAAGAAAGAATATAGGTATTATATAGTGAATACCTTTTATAAATACACTAAATGCTCTAGGAAGTTTTGCAGGATCTTCCCCTTTTATACCAAGCTTTTTTGCCTCAAGATGAACTATATAAAAAAGTGCAAAGTAAGATACAAAAGCAGGTATAAAAGCTGCCATGATGACTTCTGTATAAGCAAGTCCCAAAAACTCAGCGATT
>Ga0164318_10005931_pt1 | contig 11831 bp, 13 predicted proteins | sample GuaBasSedimGuay9_FD_113734 | JGI IMG/M metagenome (GOLD analysis project Ga0164318, IMG submission 113734) | Subseafloor sediment microbial communities from Guaymas Basin, Gulf of California, Mexico - Guay9, Core 4571-4, 0-3 cm | ecosystem: Environmental > Aquatic > Marine > Hydrothermal vents... | reverse complement strand
TGGCAACGTTTACTCACAAAAACAACAGGGCCAGAAGAAGGACAAGTAGATTTATTCGACTTGTTAAAAGCAGCATTAAGATCCAGACCCGAGTACATTATACCTGGTGAAGTAAGAGGAGCAGAAGGAAATATAGTGTTCCAGGCTATGCAAACAGGTCACCCCTGTATGACAACATTCCACGCTGGTAGCGTTACTAAAGTTATACAGCGTTTCACAGGTGACCCTATCAATGTACCAAAAACATTCATGGACAACCTAGATTTTGTAGTTATACAACTCGCTATAGACAGAGGTGGAAAACTAATTAGAAGAGTCACATCCATAGATGAAATCGAAGGATACAACCGAGAAGTAGATGGTATAATGGCTAGAAACGCATTTGAATGGGACCCAGTCGAGGATATACATAGATTTAAAGCAAATAGGAACAGTTTCATCCTAGAAGAAAAAATCGCGAAAAACGCTGGATATGCAGATCCATCAGAAATATACCTGGAGTATGACAAAAGGAAACACATTCTCGAGAGAATGGTTGAAGAAGACATAATGGACTACTATGAGGTCGTCCAGTTCATATGGAGTTATTATAAAGAAGGAGAAAAAGGTCTACCTATATCACTATAAAAAAATATAGATAACTATGGCAAAAAAAGAAAAGAAAAAAGAGAAAAAAACAAAAAAAGATGCAAAAGAAAAAGAGACAGAAAAGAAACAAGATTTCATAAAACAGTTAAAAATAGCATACCGGTCTCTTGAAAATCCTAAAAAGTTTTACACAACAGTACTATTACCTCTAATAATACTTGGGGTAATGATTTTTTTAACACCATTTATACTCGAGATAGTTGTTCCAGTTCCTCTAAGTTTTAACCCTGTTACTTTTGTTGTAGGAGGGATAGTTCCAATATTTATCGGTGTTTTTTACCCGTTTATAGTATGGAAAAACCGGGAAAACGATATCAACGCGAAAATGCATTTTTTTATAACACATCTACGGGTTTTAGCGATTTCTGATTTATCACTCCGTGATATAATAAACATTATCGGTGGTAAAAAAGCATATGGTGCACTGGGTGAAGAACTAAAAAAAATTGGTATACTCAGCACCCAGTGGCGTATGCCTCTTTCTAAAGCCTTTCGTTTTATATCAGCTAGGACACCTAGTAAAATATTGAAGGATTTCTTAGATCGTTTTTCACAGAGTCTTGATAGTGGTGTAGAACACCGTGAATTCATTGAAACAGAACAAGGTGCAGTTTTGCAGGAATACAAAACAATGTATGAAACTAGTAATGAAAACGTAGTAATACTTAATGAAGTCTACGTAGCTATGTTGATAGCTATAATTTTTGTAATGTCCCTTGGAATAGTTTTACCAATTATCATGGGTACTGAAGATATGAACATGTTCCTATATCTCTCGTCTTTCCTTCTTATAATCAGTGAAGGACTCCTCATATACCTGTTGAAAGCTATGATTCCACAAGATGAAATATGGCATGTAACCGGTGAAAAAGGAGAACTGGAATTAAAAATAAAAAAAATCTTCAATATTTCAGCTATTACGACGATAGTACTCGCTATAGTGTTCTTCCTTGGGAAATACAAGTTGAAACTTCCTTTTATAGAGACGTTACCCTTTGAAATACTTACTGCCTTAGCTTTAACTCCTCTTATGATAGTTGGTGCTATAGTTTTTGTAGAAGAACAAAAGATTTCAAGGAAAGAAAGAAACTTCCTAAGTTTTTTACCAGCACTTGGTTCAATATCCACGATGAGAGGTGGAAAGATAAACGAATCTGTGTACTATTTAAGTGAAAAAGATTATGGTGTTTTAACGAAACATATACGTGATCTTTATACAAGACTACGTACTCGTATTGATGATGATGCAGCTTGGGAGTGGTTCGGTGTAGATACAGGAAGTAATTTTATTCAACGATCTAGTGAAATGTTCCGTGAAGCAACTTATGCTGCTGCTAACCCTCGTAAAGTCTCACGTATGATAGCAGAGAATATGAGGAAAATACGTGACCTACGTGTGAAAAAGTTAACTATTGTAAACACTTCTATAGCATTATTCGCTGGTATCACGTTTGGTATATCATTTGCTATATATGTTTCACTTATCATAGGTAGGCATCTAAATACGATAATGCAAGAGACAGGTAACCCTTTTGCAGGTACTGAAATAAACATAGGAGTTACATTACTTCATTATATTAACCCTAATGTTTATAATAACAATTTTATCATAGTTTTCTTTGTTTTAGTGATACATTGTTTTATGTTAGCTACAACTATTCAGTTACTACGCGGTAGCCATAGATTACTTATTTTACTTTATTTTGTCCCATTTGTATGGATTGTAGCTATAACCAGTTATATAGTAGAAGTGGTTTTTGGAGGTATGCTAGGTGCATAAGAAAAAAAAATTACATGCGGCTTCCTCTTTTTAAAAAAATTTAAACACTTATGAGAAAGTATTAAAAGAATATACATAATTTAAAATATAGAGAGATAAAGAGGTATCTTACAGGTTTAACCCAAAAATAAAAAGGATTGTTTGATTAATATGAAAAAAATAGGTGTTTTAACAGGTGGTGGGGACTGCCCTGGTCTAAACGCGGTTATCCGTGCAGTGGTTAAAAAATCTAGGCAATACAACTGGGATGTTATCGGTATAAAAAATGGTTGGAAAGGATTAATTAATGGTGAAATGGAACTTCTCACTGATTACTCTGTTTCAGGTATCCTCCCTAAGGGTGGCACAATTATTGGTACTTCTAGGACAAACCCGTTTAATAATAAAGAAGATATACAAAGAGTACTAGATAACATTAACAAGTTTGGACTCGATGCTATTGTTGCTATAGGTGGGGATGATACACTTAGTGTAGCAAAAAAACTATATGATATGGGTGTTCCTGTGATTGGTGTTCCAAAAACTATAGACAATGATTTATCAGGTACAGATTACACATTTGGTTTCGACACTGCTGTTTCTATTGCAACAGAGGCTATAGATAGGCTTCATACCACTGCTGAATCACATCATAGAGTAATCGTAGTAGAACTCATGGGGCGTCATGCAGGATGGATAGCAACAATGGCTGGTATAGCTGGTGGAGCAGATGAAATACTAATACCTGAAGTACCATTTGATCTTGATGAAGTCTGTAAAAATCTAAAATCTAGATACGACCGTGGTAAAAAATTTAGTATCGTAGCAGTAGCAGAAGGAGCACGTCCAAAGATAACCGACACAAGTAACGAAGACAATGTAACACAGAGTCACGACATAGAGATGGGTTTAATAACTCAAACTAGTGAAAAAGATGATTTTGGCCATGTAAGACTAGGTGGTATCGGGCATTATCTCGCCAAGGAAATAGAGAAACGTATGAATGTCGAAACAAGAGTTACGGCATTAGGACATGTACAACGTGGTGGTACACCTACCGCGCATGATAGAGTACTCGCCACCCGGTTTGGTGTCGCCGCTGTAGAATTAATCAAAAACAACGACTTTGGTAAAATGGTAGCGCTTCAGGGTAACAAAATCGTACCAGTTAAACTCGAAGAAGCTGTTTCAAAAACTAAAACAGTTGATATGGACTTATATGAAATAGCGAAAGTATTCTTCGGCTAAAAAAAAGAAAAAAGTATTGTATAGTTTACTTAAGGGAGATAAAACCCTCAAGAAAAGGGGGTTAAAAAAAATTAGCAAGTATCACATTTTTTTATTGCAACTCAACTATTGGGTCAACATAAACAGAAGGCGTAGTGAAACTAATCACACCATTTATACCGTACTCTGGTACAATACTCCCAGAGACATCAGTCCTCGTACTAATACCTGAAAAACACTTCGTTGCGTTAATTAATAACACTACCAAATCATCATCATTTATAGTAGGACTACTCATAGTACATGAACTATCAATATCCCGTACCACCATTATCCCATATGTCGTACTTGTTAAGTTACTTGAGTTCAAGGTACTAAATAAACCATTAGAAACCGTACTGCTAAAACATTTTGTTGTATAGTTTAACACTACATGTTTCGCTGAATCAGATAAAGAAATATAGGTAGAAGATAAATTGATATCATTAGACCCAGCTGTTGTTCTAACAAATACTGCAAGCTGAGTTATTTTTGAACCATTATTATACCCACTTACATGAGTAACTTTAACACCGCTAGAAATATCTCTTATTGTTTGCTCACCTGTTAACAACGCCTGCTGTTGAAGACTATTCATAGTCTGAATAATCACTGATGCAACTATACCCGCGACAAGAATCATAGCAATAAATATAATTAACGAACCGATACCAATAGCTGCATCATCATTAGACAATTTTGTCTTTTGAGTTAAAATATTTTTAACTCTTCTCACCTCCCAGTAAACCCAGGTTTAAAGGCATCCCCCCTTCCCAAAAGAGAGCCCATCCAATTAATAGTAAATACAAAATTAGAATAAAAAACTATGGTTTTATGTAAAATAAAATAGTACTGCTAATATTTTCTAAAAATAAGAACATATTAAAATGTTACCAGTTTGAATATATACTCAAAAAAGAAAATATAATGTTTTAATGATCTCTTTTTAGGATATTATAATATCAAAAAAAAAATTGTTTCAAAAAAAATTTAAAAAAAGAGAGAGAGAAATTGTGTGTGGATGTAAACCAGCCACACGTGATACGTGATATCTTTTGGTGTTTTTTTAGTCAGCTAAGATTTTTACTTTTTATTGTAGATCTATGACGTTATCTGTATATGATGCAGGTGTTCTAAATGATATAGCACCTGGAGAACCTTCTTCTCCAACGACTAAACCCCAGATATCTGATCTCTCAGAAATCCCGTTGAAACAACCTGTTGCATTGATACAAATGTATACCTTGTCTCCTCTGTTCATAACCGGGTTACTCGACGACATAGAATTATCAGCATCTTCTACAACTAGTAAACCAAACATTGAACCATCTGTGTTACTAGCGTTACCATATGCATAATTATCATCTGGGAATACACTAGCACTAAAGACATCATCTTGCCCATCTGGTTCTGCATAGAAACTTGTAGTATAGTTGAGAATAACTTTTTTATTTGTATCAGAGAGTTCAACATATAATTGTGATAGATCGATACCATCTGATCCCGCACGTGGTCTTACACCTATAGCGAGTTTTGAAATAGCAGCTCCTGAAGAGGCTGAGTATCCTAGAACATCAAAGACTGCTACACCAGTTGATACCTCACTTGTGGTTTCTTGTCCTGTAGCCATCGCCTGATTTTCTAACTTGGTACTCGTCTGAATAAGTACAGAAGCAGCAATCCCAGCGACAAGAACCATAGCGATAAACACAATCATCGCGCCAATACCAATACTACCAACATCCTTCCTTTTTAATGTTTCACATATTTTCATGTCTTCTCAACCTCCTCATTGTAGATCATATATGGTATCACTATATGATGACGGTGTTCTAAATGATATCACACCAGGTGATCCATGTTCTGGGTAGATGTACCCAAACACGTCTGTTCTCTCCTGTATTTTACTGAAACAAGCATCTGTATCAACAAATAACATCACTTTATCTCCAGTGTTAATCACAGGAGTATATCTCTGACAAGAACTGTCAGCATCCTCAAGAACAAGGATACCAAACTCCTCATTGGTTAAATCAGTGTACTTGAACCCGAATACAGATCCATCAGAAGCATTAACTGAGCTGTTGAAATGATTTGAATCAGCATAATCATACGTAAGCAATACCTTAGTTGATCCGTCACTTAACAATACAATAGTGTTGTTGAGATCTATATCAGGTGATCCCGCGCGTGGTCGTACGGTTATAGCTAAACCATCGATATCAGTATCAACATGTCCTTCTATATCAAAAACTGCGATACCACCAGCTACCTCATTTGTAGTCTGTTGACCTGTAGCCATTGCTTGTGACTCTAGCGTGGTACTCGTCTGAATAAGTACAGAAGCAGCAATCCCAGCGACAAGAACCATAGCGATAAACACAATCATCGCGCCAATACCAATACTACCAACATCCTTCCTTTTTATTATTTTATATAATATTTTTCTCATGTTCTTATCACCCTCCTCATTGTAACTCAATCACAGCATCAGTGAATGAAGCAGGACATTTGAAGTTAATAACACCTGGTGATCCTTCTTCAGGTATCACAAGTCCCCATACATCATCCCTTGGGCTGAGTCCGCTGAAACACTGACTGGTGTTCACACCAAGAATTATGTAATCCCCGGTGTTAATAACCGCGGAGCTTGCAGAACTACAAGAACCATCAGCATCCTCAAGAACTATAATGCTAAAGTGTGTTGCATCAGCTGTGTAGAAGCTATCTGTGAAAATGTTCCCATTAACATTGCTTGCACCAGTATACGTGCTATCATCATACGTCAAAAAGTTCTTCGTAGATGAATCAGAAATCTCTATCACTGTCTGAGCAAGATCAATATCAGAAGAACCAGCTCTTGCTCTAACTGTTATAGCCAAGTATTTAATAGTACCTGAGCTGTTATATCCCTCAATATTCACAACATCTAGACCACTAGAAACCTCTGCTGTGGTTTCTTGTCCTGTAGCTAATGCTTGTGACTCTAGCGTGGTACTCGTCTGAATAAGTACAGAAGCAGCAATCCCAGCGACAAGAACCATAGCGATAAACACAATCATCGCGCCAATACCAATGCTTCCAACATCTTCTTCTTTCAATATTCTACATATGCTTTTTCCCATCTTTTTCACATCCCTCCTGTGAGTTGCATAATATACAACTTTTTAGAGTGCTATTCTCACTAATATCTGGACTGCTTATATACTTTATTTGCAGGTAAATGTTCAAATGCATATGCAGGTGTATATACATATGACTGTACAGAGAAAAACGTCTATACACATTTATCTGAAAAAAAATTTTTTTATGGAGATATAGAAAAGAAAAATCTATTCTATTTTTTTATAGTTTCTTTGTCATTTCATTTATTTCAAACTCTAGTTGCATTAGACCGAGATCTAAACCCATTTCCTCGATCATCACTGAGTTATACATGTCACCTATGTTGTTTTTTAGTTCTTTGATAAAAAAATACCCAGCGTTTTTACCCAGGGCCGTGTTCATTGTTTTAATAATATCATATAATGCTTTTCCTATGTCACTTGGTTCAACTTTGTCGATATCTGACATAACGGTAACAGGTTCTTCAACTTCTAAAAACCGGGTGTCTTTTATTTCAACATGTTTTAGGAAATCATATTTTTCTTGTAGTTTTTTTATTAATTCATACATTGTTGAAACAGCATGCCCTTGTGTTGTTTTTCTACTGGATATATCTATTAATGCCTGTAGAACATGTTTTACAATTTCTGATTTTTCTAATTCAGGCATTTTTGTTTTTCTACCCCATCCACACTTTTGATAAATAAATTTTTTATTATTTTAAAATTCTTTTATGTAATGTAGGGTATATTAAATTTTTTAAACCTTTGCTAAAAAATATATGAGAGGGATACTCTCAGCTTTTTAGATCTTATTGTGATATATAAAAATATAAATAACATGTTGTTAATCTACTATTGTAGCTCTGAATATTTATAGTTAGTTTAGTTTGTTGGATATAATTTGTTTGTATATCTAAATGGGGACGAATTTAGCTGGAGGGAAAGGAAAAAAATGGGGTTAAAAAAATTGTTTATAGTTTTTAGTTTTATTTCATTAACTGCTATATGTTTAAGTGGTTGTTTAGAGCAGAATAATAAAAATAGTGGTCCTGTTATTGAAAATGTTGAACTTGAGTCAAATGATTTAGTAGCTCTTGCGTATGGTAAGCTAACGTTGTATAAAGAAGGTGATGTTGTTTTAAGAGCACAGGTTGATTATCGTCTTAAAAACATTGCTAATAGAGTATTGAATCTTAATGTAACTGTAGAGTTTTATGATAAAAATGATACTTTGGTTAATGTTAGTGGGACTAAATGGATAGAGAATTTAAGGATGGGATATACAGAGGCGCAGATGAATTCTGTAGTATATGATGGAGAGAATGTTTCTAAGGTTGATCATGCTAAGATTGTTGTCGTGGAAAGAATCTAAAAAAAAGATAGTTGCTTGGTTTGAAAAGGAAGATAAGATTTTGTTTTTAAAGTGTTTTTTTCTTTTTTTGATACAATACTATGAATATTAGCGTTAGCATTAGTAATGGTATTTCGAAACCAGGTATTCCTGTAGCAGGTATACTGTCTTTACCTTCCACGATCACATTTAATGTTGTTATTCCACTATTGTATTTATTCCAGATGGTATCTAAATCCGCTGGGAAGTATTTTATCGTGAGTTGTTGATCTTTACTTGAGATTGTAGACCAGGTGAATGTAACTGTTTTGTTTTCATCAGGTTCTAATATGACTTGTTTCATTAGTGAAAAACCTTCTTCATCTGATAGGTTTACTATTAATTCTTCAGATCTTCTATCTCCTGTGTTTTGCAGGTAAACGTTGATGTGGAAAACCCAGCCTATTACTTTGTTGTTTTTTGTTAACCTGTTTACAAGTTCATATGTTGGTTCTTTAGCAAATGATACGTTAGCTCCATGTCTCTCGGCAGCAGATATTGTTGCCGTAAAAAAACTACATGCTAATAGTAAAAATAGGGTTCCTATAATGAAAAACTTTATTTTCATCTCCATACCCTCTCCATAGTTTCCAAATATTATATCATATATGGTATATTTAAATCTGGTCATATTTTTAAATATAAGAGAAAAAACTGGAGAAAACATAAAAGAAAAAAAGTAAAAGATAACAATAAATATGTTTGAAGGAATCAAGGAATTCCTATAAATTTATAAACTATGTAATTGTTTTATTATAAAAAATCTGTAAAGAATGTTTGGAGGGGATCATGGCTTAAAATGTTAAGAGATCGTGGTATTAGAAGAGGAGTGGAAGTTTTTGTTAGAGATGCTTTAAACCCTGAACTTCCTGAGAGGAAAGCACGGGTTGTAAACGTTTACCCGCATCCTAGTCGATGGATCGTTGTGCAATACGAGGATGGAAACATGGAACAAGTAGAAGAGAGTCAGGTTACAACAATGTTTGAAATCAATAGACGTGGGAGAGAAATATAAAAAAATAGAAAACTTCCATCTATAATTTTTTTCTTTTTTTTTATTGTTTTTTAAGGGAACCGATGATTTCTCTTCCAAAATCTGTGAGACGGTAGAGTTTCACGTTTTTACCACTGTTTATTTGTTCAACGATTTCTAAACCCATGAGTGATTCCTCTATTTTGTATCTAGAACCCATGCCTCTAATTGCTCCAAGTACGTTAGTAGGAGTTGTTTTACAGTTATATGCTATCTCAGATGTGTAACTACCACTGGCTCCTATGTCATAGAGATATTCTGCTATTCTCTTCCGGATGTTGCTTCTTCTAAGAGATCTAATAACCAATGGTCTCATATACTCTTTAGAAAAAGCATTCTCTTTCTCACTCTGCATCCCATCCGCCTTTGATCTTGTAAAAAAATGAATGCTATGTTTGGTTTATAAATTAATCGAAAAAATTAACAAAAAAAATATTGTGATCTTATTTTTTTATCTTCTCCGCGTTACACCAGTTTTTGGGCAATATTTTTCAATTGGACAACGTGAACACCATGGTGAAACAGTTGTACAAATGTTTTGACCAAATTGTACAAAAAGATTGTTTAAATCATACCAGTATTTCTGTGGTATAACTCTCATTAGTTCTTCCATTGTTTCGTCAGGGTTTTTTGTTTTAACCCATCCCAGCCGGTTAGCGATAACATGAACATGTACATCTACAGGTATAAAAATAGGTTTTTTATGACCGTATACTATTACTATAGCCGCGGTTTTTTTACCAACACCTTTAAGTTTCAATAGTTCATCAAAATCATCCGGGACCATACCATTATATTCCTTAATAAGTTTTTTAGAAATATCTTTGAGTCTTTTTGCCTTAGTTTTATAGAAACCAACAGGGTAAATTAGTGATTCAATTTCTTCTAATGGTGCTTTAGCAAGTCTATCAGGTGTGTTATATTTTTTTAAAAGCCTATACGATGCTTGTTCAGTTACCTCATCTTTTGTTCTAAGGCTTAAAATACAGGATACCAGGGTTGTAAAAGGAGTGTTTACTATATTATCCCATTTCTCTCTTGAAACCACAGGTTGCCTATATTTTTTAAGTTCCCGTTTTAGAATGCTAAATATTTCATCAATGTTTTTTATATGTTCTATCAATGCGATAACTTCCTTTCAACTTATGTGATAAAATAAAAAAATGGAAAAGAAAGATTTGTTTAAAATATTTCTATCTTCTTAGTTTTATTGTTTTTTTCTTTTCAGAAGTATTATGAGTATTAAAACAACTATTAATATCACGATAAGAGCTGTTAAAATAGTTGTATCAACTTGTAATCCTCTAGTTTCTTTAAGGCTGCCATCGTTTACTAGTTTCAAGGAGAACATAACAGTTTCTCCCTGTAGTGATGTATCCTCAGTTAACATTGGTAGAAGTTTGATTTCGATGGTTTCATTGTCAAAATCTTTTACATTTGGTGTAACATTGAGATAAACAGTCTTGGTTTCATCTAAACCAAGAATTATCTCTGTCTGGTTAAACGAGATAGACCAGTTTTCTATTTCAGTTGAAACATCTAATTTTACACTTGTGTTACCATTTCCTTTGTTAGTAATGTTGATAGGTATATTTGTTGTTTTTAAAGGTGGTATTTTAACTGTGTGATTCTCTACAGTGTATGCAATTGTTCCATCGTATCCCGCTGTTACTGGAAATTCTTTGCTGTCACCAGATTCTTGTAAACCCCATTTTTCTTTCGATGTAAAATTTCCCTGTAACTTAATCATACTTTTTGAGAGAGCTATAGTACCTTTGTCAATAGTGATTTCTAATTTAGTTTTTACTTCTTTAAACTCTGTACTCATGTTTTTGATTTTTACTTTATCCTGTTCCAGTTTTACTTTACACCAGTTTTGTGTTGACACGGCTTTTAAGTTAATCTCTGCGTCCATGTTAGCATTAAAATCTCTAAACATTATCCATTTGCCGAGTTTGGTACCAATTAAAAACTTTGGAAACAATAGTGGAGTATCAAATTTGAATTTAACTGTAACATTAACCTCAGTAGGTTTGCCAAGTGGGAGGGGTTTATTAAACAATGATGGATCGTCTACTGTTATTTCAACAGTTGTATTGAACCAGAAGAAACGGAATGAACCAGTACTTGTTCCTATTGTTGAAGTATGAGCTGTTGTTACCTGTGAGGATATGGATAATATAGTTAAAGATAGAGTTAATAGTATTATGAATGTTTTTTTCATGATGTGCACCTACTTTTAATAATATTATTATCTATTTACTATATAAATGTTTTTATATAACTTATGTATCTTGGCGGGAGTGAAAAAGAGTAATAAAAAAAAACAGTTTTATAGAAAGAAAAACCACTCATCCAATAATACAACGCTGGGGAAGGGATTTGAACCCTTGTGATGCAGAGCATCAGTGGTTTTCGAGACCACCGCCGTAGTCCGAGCTTGGCTACCCCAGCAAACAAATGGATGTATTCTTTGTCAAAAGTTTAATCAAACTGTTTTTTATATGGGTTTTGATTCAGATGAGGGTAAAAGTAAAACTTCAGAGGACACATGAGATAAAAAAAATAAATTTGGACGATGGATCAACAGTTGAAAAACTTATTAAAAAAATGGGTTTCAAACCAGAT
>Ga0164318_10005929_pt1 | contig 11832 bp, 2 predicted proteins | sample GuaBasSedimGuay9_FD_113734 | JGI IMG/M metagenome (GOLD analysis project Ga0164318, IMG submission 113734) | Subseafloor sediment microbial communities from Guaymas Basin, Gulf of California, Mexico - Guay9, Core 4571-4, 0-3 cm | ecosystem: Environmental > Aquatic > Marine > Hydrothermal vents >... | reverse complement strand
GCACTCGGTAACTTCACACTTAAGGCTGAGGATCTTTCCTTCAAGGGCCGTGGGCTCAGCTTTTCTTTTGAGAGGTTTTACAATTCGCAGGACACTTACGCTGGGCCGCTCGGATACGGATGGACCCACAATTACAACATTATGCTGAGCAAAAATGGGGACATTGTGACCATCAAATTTGGTGATGGCCACGGGGAGTACTATGTGGAACAGACGGACGGTACCTTTAGCCCACAGCCAGGGGTCCATAAGATACTGTCCAAAGAAGCAGATGGCTCTTTCATCTTAACCGATAAGACACTGACGAGTTTCAATTTTGATATATCGGGACGTCTCACGAGCATTGTTGATAGGAACGGAAACACCTTATCTCTAGCATATGAAAATGGCAATCTTGTGAGGGTGACAGACCCGGTGGGCAGAATTGTGGAATTTAGCTATGACGCAAGCGGCAGAATAATTCAATTGCTCGATCCGCTTAATCGTACAGTAACATTTGAATATGACGCCAATGGAGATCTTGTCTCTGTAACTGATCCAATGGGCTATGAAACAACCTATGCTTACGACGGAAAGCATCAGATGATATCTGCCACGGATGCGCGAGGCCATACCTTCGTAAGCAACACCTATGACGAGCAAAAGCGGGTTGTTACTGCCCAGAGTGACGCCCTTGGCAACGTGTCGCACTTTTCATATGACGACCGGGAGCACATAACGATAATTGTTGATCCCGAAGGTAACAGGACCATTCACAGACATGATAACAGGCATCGCCTGACAGAGGTGATTGACCCACTACGAAACAGGGTAACCTTTGAGTACGATAGCGATAACAACAGAACAAAGATCACTGACGAGGGAGGGGACAGCACCATCTTTGTCTATGATGACCGGGGTAATCCCATCCAAATAATTGACGCCTTGGGCAATATAGCAAGAATAACCTACGACCAAAACAATAATCCTTTGGAAAAAACTGATCCCTTAGGCAATAAAACCAAATTTGAGTATGACTTAAACGGAAATTTAACAAGAATAATCGACGCATTAGGCAATGAAACCATCATAGAAAGAAACCAGTATGGCCAGCCAGTACGAATCACTGACGTCAGAGGAAATCAAACCGAATTTACCTATGACACCGAAGGTAACCTGATAAAGAAAAAGGACGCCCTCAGCTTTGAAACCTCTTATGCCTATGATGCAGTGGGCAGAAGGATCTCAATAACCGACCCTCTTGGCCGGACTACATCCTATGAATATGACAAAAATGATCACTTAACCAAGATTACGGACCCTGAGCCTTTTGGGTACATCGTAACAAACACCTATGATGAAAACGGCAATCTTCTGACGACTACGGACCGCAGAGGCAACACCACGTCATTTGATTATGACCAGAAAGACCGGCTGATATCAGTTACTGACCCCTTGGGCTATAGCGCAAGTTTCACATACGATGCTATGGACCGCCGGACATCAAAAACTGATAAACGCGGCAACACAACCATTTATAAATATGACGCACTGGGGCGCCTTGTTGAGATAACCGATCCACTCGGAAACACAATTCGCAGGACTTACGACGCCAGAGGTAATCTCATCCAGGAACAAGACGCGTTAGGGCATGTATGGACGTATTCCTATGATACCTTGAACAGGCTTACAAAAACCAGGGACCCGCTTGGTAACGAGATGACATATGAATATGATGCCCTGCGGCGTCTTGTCAAAAAGACTGACCCAAATGGAAACGCAATCCAATACCAGTACGACGCTTTGGGCAGGCTTATCAAAGTAATAGAACCGGGAGGTGGTGAGACTCAATTTACCTATGATGAAGCTGGTAACAGAACTGGGTTTACAAATGCTCTGGGTAACAGCTTTTCATGGGAGTATGACGAGCTGAACCGAGTAGTTCGAGATGCTGACGGATACCAGTACCAGTATGACGGAGTTGGAAATTTGGCCCTCAAAACTGATGGCAAGGGACAGGAGATTGCTTACGTATATGACGAACTCAACAGGCTCAAAGAAATTCATTATCCGAATAACTCGGTTGTGACTTTTACTTACGATGCGAACGGCAATCTGGTCACAATATCTGACTCACTGGGAACCACAACGAGGCAATATGATTCCATGAACCGCCTCACGCAAGTGACTGACCCATTTGGAAATATAGTGAAATACTCCTACGACCAGGAAGGAAATCGCACAAGCATTACCTATCCTGATAATACCACGGTCACATATGAATATGACCAGGCGAATCGCCTGTCCTCGGTCACAGACTGGGCAGACAGGGTTACAACCTACCATTACAACGGCACAGGGAATGTGATTCAGATAGCCCTTCCAAACGGGTGCAGAACTAGTATGACTTATGATAATGCCCGCAGGTTGATTGCTCTGAACAATCAAATGCCAGATAATAATGTGATTTGCAGTTATGACATTACTCTGGACCGAGCAGGAAACAGGACAGTCATTGACAAGGTTGAGCCCCTTGTGCCCTTCATTAAAAACAGACAAATAACTTATCAATATGACGCTCAAAACCAGCTTGTTTCTATGTCAGATGGCACTTTTAGTTTTGATGCCAATGGTAGCATGACATCTAAGACTAGCGGGCCAAAGAGCTACACCTTTACCTGGAATTTTGACAATCGGCTACAGGAATGGAGTACAGGTGGCCATGTTGTTAGCTATGATTACGATGGTCTCAAAAACCGCCTAGTAAGGACAGACGACGGAACCGTCACAAGGTATGTCTTGGATGTGTCCTCTGCATTGCCAAATGTTCTGGCCGAAACCGACTCCACTGGAAACATCACTACGAAGTATATTTACGGCCTTGGGCTCATTGCCAGAGAGGATGGCCAAGGTATTCATTATTATCATTATGATCCCATTGGTAGCACCATTGCTTTGACTGATAGCGCAGGACAAGTCACTGACAAATATGCCTACGATCCTTTTGGCGCCTTGGCAAATCGTGCAGGTAATACCCAAAATCCGTTCACATTTGTTGGGCGCTTCGGGCTGATGGACGAGGGCTACGGCTTCTATTACGTAAGAGCCCGATATTACGACAGCGACCTCGGGCGATTTCTGAGCAGAGATCAATTGTTTGGCGATCCCATGGATCCCAGGACATTGCATAGGTACGTATATGCAGCCAATAACCCTATTACATTTGTTGACATAACGGGATTGTGTAAAGATACCAGTGGAGTTGATAGTTGGTGGTATCAATGTACAGGATGGGTGGAACCTTTGGAGAGAATTTTAAGGGATTTTGGCAATGTCACTATAGGAACCCCTTTAGGCGGTCGAATGCAAGCTTTCACGGCGGGAAGCACACTTGGTTTTCTTATAATAGACACGATATTGAACAAGGATGAGCCGACAAATTTAGGGCACTTGGTTCCATTGGTCAAAACAACACTCCACAAAGCAGTTTATTTTGCTTCTCTTTTCACCGGTGCATATGGTTGGAGAATCGCCGGTCAAGGATGGAAGAAGTCTGGTGCCGAGACCCTCAAACTTGCGTGGAATATAGCTAAAGAGACACCTGCTCTCACTTTAGCGTTAGGGAAGAGCTTTTTGTTAACTGGGGGCAACGTTTGGGCAGATCCTTCTGTATACATAGCCATAAGTAAATCTACACGAAGAGCTTCAGGAATAAGTACTCCAAGACACTTAGAGAGATGGGAGCGCTTACTAAAAGGGACTTCCAATTCTATGGATTTGTTAAGGGTGCCTTCGTTTTATTTTTCGGGAGTAGACTACTTTGCACCTATCCCTACAGTATTGAATGCGGGGAAAAGCATGATTGAAATTTACTCCTGGGTATCGTGGTTAGAGCAATTCAAACATTGATTAACCACAGCTCGCGAAGCACGAAAAGGGTTGCTCACAATTTTGATAATCTGAGTAGTACCATAGGTAAAAAACTTGCAGATTTCCTTGAAATACTAATATCTGAAAAGATGAGGCCGGCCCGCAGAGTAGGGAGGCGGTGTGAGTGGAATCTTTTTTCTCAAAGCTCAGGGAGTCTATGATGAAAGGTGATCGGATTAATATAATATTAGCAGCCATTACTGTAACATTATTTTGGACTTCTAATGTTTTGGGTCTTTCTATTCATTGTACCAAGGACGACTTTGATCGGATTATACAAGTAAAGGAATCCGATGAAAGCCTGTTTAACATCGTATATTCTTATGATAGTATCGGCAACCGGCTCTCCATAACCTCTCAAGGGCCAACCTTGCCGCCTCTGGAAGCCTCTGATACAGGTTTTTTCTCATTGGATAATACCACCTTGCAGATAACTGTGACCACCTATGACGAGAAATATGGAGACCTGACGTATGAGGTGGCGATTGGCACCTCCCCGGGCCAAACCGATGTGCTGGACTGGACTGAGGCAGAAATAGGGCCAAATGGCAACGTTACTCTTGGCGGGTTAAATCTTCCTCTTAATCAGAAATATTTCGTTTCCGTTAGGGTCAGGAATTTTGCAGGAGACATAGTGACCAATGAGGCCAGTACTGATGGAGTTATCGTTCTGGATTCACAAGAAGATCCAGATGGAGACGGTTTCGACAATGAAACTGAGGTCTCTGTAATGAGCAACCCGCTGGATCCAAATTCCTTTCCTGCCGAAACGACAATTACTCTCTATCCAGGGATGAACCTTGTGGCCATCCCTGCGGAGGTCGCGTACGTACCCTATTTGAGCTCATGGGTATCTGGCTTAGGAGATCCCTCAGAGATAGATCAAATTCTTTACCTGGATAAGGACACGGGCAAGTTTGTCGTGTTCAAGCCAGGGCAGACACCACCTCAAGATGTGATCTTGCAGGGCGGGGATGCGCTAGTTGTATATTCCAGGGTAGAAAAGACGGTGACATTTCATACCATACTATGCGCCGAACCTGAACTTGTTCCAGGATTCAACCTCGTCGGATTTTCCTGCCCACCTGAAAACTACACCGCCTACGACCTACTCGAAGATTACGGAAGCGACACCGTCACCAGCATCCGAAGATTCTCACCCCAAAAAGGCGCATATGAAGCCGCTGGGTTTGATGAGAACGAAAACATCATCGGTATCAATTTCCCAATAGTTAGGGGAGAAGGATATATTGTCTTTGTTAAACCTTAGGATGTTGAGCAGGCCACAGCCATCGTAAGACTAAGTTAGATAATGGGATAGGCACGATTGCTCTGAAGATAATTTTTGTGATCGTGATTTAGATGGAAATGGGGTTGTTGATATCGTAGGCCTCAAATTCTTTATGGAGGATTTTGGGAGGGTGGAGCAGGAGGCTTAAAAGACAATTAGGTTATTCGATAAGACTCGCTGTTTTCCAACCTGTCAAGGTGGACTGCTAATGAATAATTTCGTAAAGCCATTGCTTATTCTTTTAGTAGTATTTCTTTCCGCCGGCAACGCACATGCCTCATTTTATGATGACAACGATTTTGACGGAGCCGATCTTGCTTTATTTGCTTCAGCCTTTGATTCGAAAGCGGGCGATCCACATTATGATCTTGCTGCCGATTTTGCGCACGATGGGGACGTAGACTCAAATGATTTGCAATTTTTTTCTGCGGAATTCGGCAGTTCTAATTGCTTTCCTCCAGAAATTGCCACAGAAATTGGATCAGATGGCGGGACAATAGAAGTCGTAGAGTCCACAAGTCAGATAGTTGGAACTAGGTTGTTGATACCTCCGCAATCTGTTGATCAGCCTGTTCCCATTACCGTTTCAAACGGATCCAGTGACGGGTTCCCTTCGTCCTCTTTCTTGCTTATAGCGCCAGTTGTAAAACTGGGGCCGGACGGAGTGACCTTTTCAAAGGAGATTGAATTGTTCGTGCCTTATCCAGACACGGATAATGACGGTATCATCGACGGGACAGGGGTGGAGGAGGAAAAGCTTTTTGTGCTTGCTAGGGAAGCCTCAGACGATGAATGGCACATTATTCCTAAAATCGGCCAAGATAATCTTTCCAATACAATTACTATACTCACCTCTCATTTCAGTGAGTACACTGTTACTACAGAAGACATCATAAATGAGTTCGCTGATGAATTTGATGAGGACATTTGCAAAGACGAGAGCTTCTATATGAGAAGTGATGATCTTAAGCACAATAATTTATGTGGTACTTCGTTGGATCTGATTAAGACTGAATATTCATATTTAAAACTTACATATCCAAGCGGCAGAGAAACTGTTGGGCCAGACGGAGCATCTGAGGCCGATACCAGAAAGTTTTTCCAGTACGGGACCTTTTTAGCAAAATTCAAAGCTGCGCCTCATAAGAACCTGCCTAAAGGTAATATCATATCAGCATTCTTTACTTATAGAAATGAGAAGCTTGATGAGTATGAAAAAATTGGTATGACTGACAACCATGAAATCGACTTTGAGATTTATAGCGGGCGTCCTAACGAAGTTCAAATAATGGTTTGGAGGGACTATGATTCTGAGACTAATTATCTGTATAGAGAGAAGCCAAACCGAATTGGGTGGAAAATAGACCTAACCACAGGACACATTCAAAGAACTAAAAACCGGTACGAATTTGGTGGTTGGGAAGACATAATAGAGGATAAGTCCGATACAATTCCTGGCTTCAACGCGACAGACAATTTTTATATCTATGGGTTTAGGTGGGAACCTGTGTCAATAGAATTCTTCATGATCCATGACGGAAGAAAAGTTAGGTTATTGACTTACTGTCCTGATCGCCCAGATCTGTTCATACCTTCTTTGCCTCAGCATATAATTTTTAACACTTGGCGAGAAAAAGATAGTGCGGTTGCAACAGACGATCATACTATGGAAGTTGACTTCGTGTATTATGGTGAGGACGAGGACAGGGACGGGTGGCCGGACCACGTAGACGACTGTCCTTCCATTTATGACCCGGATCAAAATCTTAATCAATGTGCCTCCGTGCTCGTGCTTCAAGAGGAGTTTTTAGAAGATAGTCTAAATGGGTGGACAGCTAAAGACCTTTTCTATGGCTTGCAAGGAAATACCGCATATGTCTATGAAGGCTATTACACTGCAGGTGATGGTACACAACTAGGGGGACACCACAAGGAGCTAGACCAGGAAATAAGTGGGACTTCCTTCATGATAGAATTTAGAAGCAGAAGTAGGAATAAATATGGGGTTGGCGCCATCAACGTAGGCCTATTGGTAGACACTACTGTGTACGATAATCCTTTTGGGGGAAAATCCGCAAATGGATACTTTGTCGCAGTGGGTTCGTACCAGGGAAGGGTAATAGTATTTAAAATGGAAAAAGGGCAATACACATTACTCGCCCAAACAACGAAAGGCGGTTTTCCTCAGGATGAAAATTTCCATATAGTGAGAGTTTACCACTTATCTAGTGGATCGTGGTCAATTTTCGTCGATGGAAAAGAGCAAACTCTGGAAACTGCAAAGAAAGATATGTCCTTCACGAACTTCCGGTTTATTTCATTAGGGTTAGATCCAAACGACGGGACAACAACCAACGCTTTAGATGACATATACGTATATGACACAGACTGATGTAGACTGTTTCCATTCCTGACTGCTAATAATTGACGCCAGGGGCAAGAAAGGATTAGGAAGAGGGCTGATGGGACTCAAGAGCGTACTGGCTTGCGAGGTCGGCTTGAGATGGTAAGGGACAACAAAGTCTTGGCGTATTGAATTCGTTCTTTGAACCTGTGAGAGAGGGCTATGTTGTACTTAGTCAATTTGCAGCATGTGTCGACCATTCTTGCGCAACAAGATTTTCGCGCTACTAGGTTTCTATGAAGAGTTGGAGACTTCCAAAAGACCAGTGCATTCAGATTAGGGATTCAGATCTAATCAATCAAGGAATCGCCAGAAGTGCGCCAATATAGCTGCTACTGATATATTGCTATTGACAGCACTGCAGACTTAATAGAGGTAGGCCGAACATAAGGATATTCTTAGCGCCATCTGATCCAACAGATCCTGGAGGCATTCCCCCATGCTGGGCAGATCTGAGTTCAGACGGGGATGTGGATGGTGAGGACCTTGGTATTTTTGCAACTGATTTTCAACCTCTTGATTGTCTCGGCGCTCCACCATGCCGTTGCGACCTGGACTTCGATGAGCTTGTAAATGAGATGGATCTCCGCTTTTTCCCAGAGGACCAAGGATGTCTGGAGTGTCGATAAAACTATAGATTTAAAACCCAGAGGTGGTTTGCAAGAGGCTTAGATTGGCAAAGATACACGAACCACGAGGTACGTAGACGGCAAATTGAAATGAATTAAAACCAATTTGTCTGTAGCACGCCTGACGCATTTCGTGGAAAGGACAAGAGCTTTCTTCAAGAAGGAGGTGATAGCTGAAAAATTAGGGATCCTGGTATGTTAGATTAATTGGCTATCGAGCTTCAACATATGACTGTATTTTTTCTCGGGCAAACCTTGAACAGTGATCCCAGAAAATTGGAGGTTTACCAATGCTGAGAAAATCGTTGCGACTTTTTATGCTTACAGGTTTACTTTCCTCTCTTTCCGTCCTTCCTTCAGTTTGTTATGGGACCACCAAGTATACTACTAAGAACACTCAAAAAGAGGCCATCAAAAGAATAACAGCAGTTTTGGTTCCTTTCATCGAAAATAAGGGGCAGATGCACGACCAAAAAGTTAAGTTCTACGCTAGGACTTTTGGTGGAAGCGTATCTGTGACCAATGATGGGAAGGTTGCTTATAAGCTTTCAAAAGGAACCCACGATCTAGGCCGAAAAGTCTTCTCCTTTAGCGAAAGATTTGTCGGAGGTAAGGTAACGAATGTGAAGGGGGAAAAGAAAAGCGAAAGCAACGTAAATTATTTCATAGGTAATGATCCTTCTCGCTGGATAACAGGACTGGAAACTTATGAACTTGTGACTTTGGGGGAGGTATACCCTGGCATTGAGGTGAAGCTACGCGCTAGTAACAGAAATATTGAAAAACTATTTTATGTTAAACCTGGTGCAGACCCTTCAAATATTGCTGTAAAACTCACTGGTGTAAGTTCTGTTTCCATGGAAAAGAAAGGAGGCCTAAAGGTTCAAACACAAGCTGGAGAAGTTATTTTTACAAAACCAAAGGCATATCAAATAGTTGATGGCGAAAAAATACCTGTGCCAGCTTCATATCTTATCTCCTGTACCTCTCTCACCTACGGATTTAAAGTTGGACCTTACGATAAATCAAAAGAATTAGTGATAGACCCGCTTCTGGCTTCCACCTATCTTGGTGGCAGTGGAAATGATTTTGCATATGCTATCGCCCTTGACCAATCAGGCAATGTGTATGTAGCAGGTTCCACCACCTCGCTAGATTTTCCAACGGTAACGGGAGGTTATAATACTGAGCATTCAGGTTCATCAGATGGCTTTGTTTGCAAATTTGACTCAAATCTCACCGAGCTACTTGCAATAGCCTTCTTGGGAGGCGATTCTGACGATGACATCCTTTCTATGGGCATTGACAATAATGGATCCGTTTTTGTCTGCGGAAAAACAATGTCCTCTAACTTTCCCGTAACTGAGGGAGCCTTCGACACCACATTTGATGGAAATCCGGGTACGTCTGACTGCTTTATCTCAAAACTTTCAAATGACCTTGGCGCCTTGAAGGCTTCGACATTTCTGGGTGGTAGTGGGAACGAAGCTGCTAAGCCCTACCCAATTACCTTGGCCCTAGATAAGACATCGGGAGACGTGTACGTTGCAGGACAAACCGAATCATCGGATTTTCCTGCTACCTCGCAAGCCTATGACACTTCTTTCAATGGAGAGGACGACACCTTCGTAGCAAGGCTAAGAAATGATCTTGGCACATTGAAATCATCTACCTTTTTAGGTGGAAGCGGAGATGATGAGGCATACGTGGTTACTGTTGCTGATAATGGGAATGTTTACGTAGCAGGGAGGACCAAATCCAGTGACTTCCCCGCCACACAGGGTGCTTACGACACTTCATTTTCTAGCCTAACGTCAGATTGTTTTGTCTCTTGCTTGGATAGTGAACTCAAATCATTGGTCGCTTCTACTGCTCTTGGCGGATACAACGACGATTACGCCTACTCTGCAGAGTTGGGCAACGATGGCATTTATGTGGTTGGCAGGGCTGGCTATGGTTTCCCCACCACTCCAGGCGCGTTCAGTACGCACCATAATGGGCATTTAGAGGGATTTGTCGCGAAGCTTGATCTTTCTCTTGAGGAGCTAAAATATTCGACTTTTCTTGGTGGCAGCAACGACGACTACGCAAGGACTGTTGCTGTGGATAACGATGGCAATATTTATATAGCAGGAAGAACCAATTCGAGTGATTTTCCCGTAACAGAAGGGGCGTTTGACCCTACGTATAATTATTCCTCTATAGTATCACCTCCCGATGGCTTCATAGCCAAGTTGTCACCAGATCTCGATAGTCTTTTCGAGTCTACTTTCTTTGGAGGGTATGGTTTCGATTACGTGCGAAGTCTTACTATTTCAGACAGCAATGATCTTTACTTGACCGGCTATACCCTTTCCAGCCTCTTTCCAACCACTGGTATCTGCGCTTTTGCGGGTTGGCCTCCGCCCGGATACAACTATTATAATGCCTTCGTATCAAAATTTGGAGATAACCTCGGCAGGGATTCCATACCACTGGCTGAAGTACTTGACAATACCTCCTTGCCCTGGAGCACAGGAGGTGACGCGGAGTGGTATGGGACTAAGGAATTTGCCCTGTTTGACTGCGATGCGGCCAAGTCCGGGAATTTATTTATTGATGGTGAAACGTGGATCAGCACAAGTATTGAAGGACCTGGCATCTTGACATTTTACTGGAAGAAAACAGATCAAGAAAATTCCCTGAAACTATACACTGACGGACAGTTCACGGCTCAATTGTATCCTTCAAGGGAATGGAATTTCAAAGCGGTGGCTGTTCCCCAGGGACAGCACGAGTTGAAGTGGATCTACTCTATGACACGGTATTCTGCCTATTTGGACAAGGTCTCTTATATCCCCGGTCCTGCGATAGTTATAGAGTCCCCAGTGTATGGGCAAGTAGCACGCCACAGGTATGCGGTGGGGATCCGTTGGGTCAGTACAGAGGGAGTGGTAGGAAAAGTAAGAATTGAACTTTTTAAGGATGGCCTTCCAATTTACTTGATAGATGATGAGGCTGAAAACGACGGCGCGTATGATTGGCTGATCTCGTATCCATTGCCTCCGGGATTTGGGTATCAGATAAGGGTTGTTTCCGTAGATAACGCTGATATATGGGGTGTCAGCGCCCCGTTTTCGATCTCCGAGTCGGAAACATCCGGTCTGGGACAATTTCTCATTTTCCAATCGGCAGAGGATGTGGTTACGGCTATGGATCACCATGAGCTGCGCATTGGTGCTGACGTAGGGAGCTCTTTTACGGTGGAAGCATGGTTCTTGGTTTATGATTGGCAGTATGGGGTTATTGAAATACTAGGTAAAGGAGAAGACCCATTTGAGCCTGATTACGGTATTTGGCTCGGCTCACCGGACAGTGCAGGCTTCTACATGAGTTTACAAAATGACAATTTTCTTAGCATACTTGTGTCTCCAACCAGCATATTCAGAGATTGGCACCACGCTGCTTTGGTTGTCGATGGAAGTGACGTTAAGTTTTTTTATGACGGAAAACTTAAGATTGAGCGCGAGTGTACAGACTTGCCCATTTTAGTATCAACTGGGAAACTAAGGCTGGGTGTTAATGTCATAAAAGGGGGAATTGACGAAGTACGCATCTCG
>Ga0164318_10005928_pt1 | contig 11832 bp, 10 predicted proteins | sample GuaBasSedimGuay9_FD_113734 | JGI IMG/M metagenome (GOLD analysis project Ga0164318, IMG submission 113734) | Subseafloor sediment microbial communities from Guaymas Basin, Gulf of California, Mexico - Guay9, Core 4571-4, 0-3 cm | ecosystem: Environmental > Aquatic > Marine > Hydrothermal vents... | reverse complement strand
AGAGTGTAGAGGATGCAGAGTTGGCGTCTGAGGTGATAGAGAAACACCTTGATGGAGTCGGCAACCTGGATCTTTACCAGAAGATTTGGGTTAAAAGACATAAAAAGAAACTCATTTTCCTTAATTTAATCCAAAAAACCCTGATAAACATTGATTCAAGAGGGGTTGATGTTTTGATGAGAGCAACTGGATTGTTTTTTCCTGTGTGGTGGATGTGAAAATGGTAGAAAAACTTGCAAGAAAGCTGGCAGGGTTATCCTTCATAGTATGGGAGTACATCTCAACCTACTCACCCAATCTGGCGGAGGTAGTGATCAACAACTACTCTAAACCTGTTATAAAAAAAGAGATAGATGTTGTTAAAATAAAAAAAGAGGACAAGTTCATTCAAATAGGCTGCGGTTCCATGCCATATACATCCTTTATAATAGCTGAGTTAACAGGTGCAGATGTAGTTGGAATAGATGTGGATTTGGTTGCGGTTAAAAACGCAAAAAAGTATGTGCAACGTTACAAAAAAAATCCTTCAACAAGAATAAGAATAATGTTTGGAGACGGTGTAAACCACGATTTATCAGGGTTTGATGTGATAATGGTTTCTCTTGGTGTGGAGGCGCTTGAAGAAGTATTCGAAAACATTATGAAAACCGCTAAATCGGATGCGAGAATAATATTTAGAAACATAAGCAGATACGATCCAAGAGGGATTGTACCAGAAGATTTTGTTATTAAAAAAATCTTAAGGCATCCGTTTTTCTGGGAGTCTGTTATCCTCAGTAAGAGGTTGAACAGAGATGCTTGATTTAACATCAACCATGAAGATAGCGAAAAGCTACCTTTTCGACAGGGATTTAACAAGAAAACTCGGTAGAGAAAGGATTAAAAAATATCAGGATAAGGCATTAAAAAAAGTCGTTGAATGTGCCTTTAAAACTAAGTTTTACAGGGAAAAATACAGGGAGAAGGGTTTAAACCCATCTGATATAAAAGGTTTAGAAGACATCGATAAACTACCTATTGTGACAAGAGATGACTTTGTAAAAGCATCTCCAAACGATTTACTCCCAGAGACCATCAACGTAAAAAAGATTTTTCAGGCAAGTACCTCTGGTTCAACAGGCCAACCGCTTGTTGTATGGAATGACACGTACACTGCTTTGAGATGTCTGCAGGGTTTTGCCGAGGAGCTATCTGAGCATGGGGTAAATTGGAGGAAGGATAAAATAACGATTATAGGTGATTTTTCACCAGGTGGACCAGAAAACGCTTACCTTACGAACACGTTTTTTTCAGGTTTAAACTTGTTCTTCAACACCAAGAATTTTCAAACCCTGGATGTAAAAGAGGATGCTTTGAGTTTAATGCAAAAAATCAGTAGGTTCAAACCAGATTTCATAGGTGGTTACCCACCTATGCTTAAAGGTTTAGCGTTCCTTAAAAAAAATGGTTACGGTGAAACAGTAAAACCAAAGTGCATAGCCACTTCAGGAACCCTTTTGGACAAAAAAACCAGAGATTTTATAGAAGAAGCATTTAATGTCAAGCTGTTTGATGTGTACTCCTCCACCGAAGCTGGAACAGTAGCCTTCCAGTGTAGAGAGGGCAGGTACCATGTTCACTCTGAGCTTGTGCATGTTGAACTCCTTGGTAGAGATGGTGAACCAGTTGATTACGGCGAAAGAGGAAGTGTTGTTGTGACCAGGTTGTATGGGGAGGCAACACCTGTTTTAAGGTACATCGGTATGAATGATACAGCAAAAAACGTTGAAGTGGATTGCGTGTGCGGTAGAGAAACACCTTTGATTTCTGAGATAGAGGGTAGGAGATGTGACCCGGTTTTTACATTGGATGGTAGAATACTCTCCCCGTTTTATTTCACAAGCATTATCTGCAGTTACGTTAAAAAAGGTTTAAATGTAGAGAGGTTTCAGATTGTACAGAACAGTTTAGATGAGATGGAGATACTGGTTGCTGTAGAGAGCAACCAGTGGGAAACGTATAAAAAACATTTTGAGGGCATAGAAAAGGATTTTAAGTATAAACTTGGTGAGCATGTGGAGATAAAAATAAAACAAGTGAAAAAACTGGAAAACAATGTACCTGTGGTTTTATCCAAAGTTGAGGGATTGAAATGATGAGAACAAACCTAAACTACACTTCTTATATTCTGCTATTCATTCTTTTACTGGCTATACCTCTTCTACCGGTTGGTTTTATCACATCCCATGTTTTCAACCTTGTTTTGACGTATAAGATGCTGATACCCTTTGTTTTTGCAGCTCTGCTTCTACTTTACATCCTGGTTTTCCTGCTGGAGGCTACCCTGTTTTTTAGGTTGTTTAAAAAAGGAGTTAAAGAGGGTGTTTTCGACCTTGACAGGGTTAGTTCACCGGTTGTTTCATGGGGTTTAAGTTACATGCTTTTCAGAATGTGCGGACGATTCTTCGATTTAATCATGATTCCACATGAGATCAGCAGACTGGTTTGTCTTAAACTCGCTGGGGCAGATGTTGGTAGAAACTGTGTCATTGCTGGGGACACACCTGATCCATTGCTGATAAGCATAGGGGACGACTGTGTGATAGGTGGAAACAGCATAGTTCTCTGTCATTCGATAGAGGGTAACAAACTGATTCTGAAAAAAACGGTTTTGGGTAAGAATGTAACGGTTGGTGGAGGAAGCATTGTTTCCGCAGGAGCAGTTTTGGAGGATGACGCAATTCTAGGAGCGCTTAGTTTCGTTAAAAAGAATCAGAGACTGGAGAAGGGAAAGGTTTACGTTGGTGCTCCAGCTAAAGAGATAAAAAGAGAGGGTACTTGATGCATGTTCCTATTGAAAAAATCTCCTGATTTAAGTTATCAGGATATAATGGATTATGTTGGAGAGACTACACATCTTGGAGGTAGTAAAACAACAAAGGCTATACTAAAACATCTTGTTTTCAAAAACAAAAAACCAGTGGTGCTTGACGCAGGATGTGGTACAGGTAAAACATTGAATATTCTATCTAAAGAAATAGATTGTCAACTCTTTGGCCTTGATAAGAACAGGAGGTTTATATCAAAAGCGAAAGGATCAGTGAGTCAGCTAATTGTTGGAGATTTAACCGGTTTACCCTTCAAAGATGAGGTTTTTGATGCAGTGTTATGTGAGGATGTTCTCCCCTTTGTTGATGATGTAGAGAAATGCATAAAAGAGTTTACAAGAGTGTTGAAGAATAAAGGTTTCCTTGCGATAACCACATCTATCTACTTTGATAAACCGGACGAGCAAACCAAGGAAAAACTTAGTAAACTATATGGTATGAAACTTAACCTCATTGTTTTTCAGGATTTCATGAAACTCCTTAAACGTTACAACGTACATCAGGTGGAGGTGGTGAAACCAGACATCAACATAATAGATGGTTTAAAGGCTTTACATCCATGGTCTTGGATTAAACTGTTTTCTCTCTTCCTGAACAGGAATTTAAGTAGAAGACTGTTTTCTTTCTTAACCTCATGGTTGAGAATGATTAAAACCGCTGAGAGAAACCCCGGGTATGTAGCAGTTATAGGTAAAAAGAAATAAAAATTTGTCAAGAAATATGTTTTTCCTTCTCTATCCTTCTTCTCTCCCTCATGTAGTAACTCCTTAACGCCATGTTGGTGGCTGCGATTGACAAAGAAGAGGGAGAGTAACCCCATTTTCCACTGTAACCTAAATGGTTAAGAATCCTTTTTATACACCCATAAAACGAGTAAAACCTTTTTGATATCCAACTGTAGCCATCAAGTAGTTCCTCAACACTCATACTTTTTGGTTGAAAAACAACATGAGCTTGACTATATTTTGACCAATCCTTTGTGAGTATCCTACCTTCTCTCTCAAAACGTTCATATATCGTGGTTCCAGGGTAAGGGGTGAGGATGTTGAACTCTGCAGCGTCTATCTGCCATTCCTCCAACGCCTCATATGTTGTTTCAAAAACATCAGGTGTGTCCTCATCGAAACCGAAGATGAGTCCACCAAACACCGCCATACCATACCTATGAAGTTTCTTAATACATTCCCCGTATTTTTCTACTATCCCCACGTTTGTTGTTTTATGAATGTTTTTCAAAGTCTCTTTGGACAATGATTCTAAACCTATAAACCATTGAACGCATCCAGACTCTTTAGCGAGTCTAAGGAATTCGTCATCTCTGCAGAGAACGTTTATGTTACCGTTTGCAATCCATCTTTTATTCAAACCTTTCATAGCTTTAAATAATGCCTTTGAGTAGTTTGGATCTGCAGTTAAACTTGCGTCTCTAAAAACAATCACTTTGTTAGGCGTAGCCTTCAACTCCTCCACAACCTCTTTTATAGACCTCTTCCTCAACCTTCTGCCAAGAAGCCGTGACGTTGGGCAGAAGTCACAACCAACCGGGCAACCCCTTGCAGCCTGAACAGCGCCTGCAATGAAACTGTAGTAGAGATCCCTCCTCGGCCATGGTAGATGATTCAACTCTGGTCTGGAGGATCTATAAAACGGTTTAAGTTCACCTTTTTCAAAGTCTTTTATAGCCATTGGCCAGGTTTCCTCAGCCTCACCTATAACCACACTATCAGCATGCTGCTTCGCCTCCTCAGGTAAAGCAGAAACATGATAGCCACCGAGAACAACAGTGACCCCTTTTTCTCTAAATAAATCAGCAAGCTCATAGGCTCTCAATGCAGTCATGGTTAAAACGGATATACCCACTAAATCATAGCCATCATTCAACTTTAAGTCCTCATAGTTCTCATTTACAATCCTGATTTGATGGTTACCTGGGGTTACAGCAGCTACCATGGGAAGGGTGATAGAGGGATTTGTGTAGATTTTAGAAAAAGGACTGTTTCTCTCCTTGTATGTTATTACGCCATGCTCAAACCTTGGTTCAACCAGTAGAATCCTCATTTTATCATTCGATAGATTTTCATTCTTTTTAAAGGCTTGCTAAGATGCCTCCTTGCGCAAACAGGCACCTCATAGAAACCAGGTTTCAACTCCCTTTCAACACTAACATACTTCGCCTGTTTTTCATCCACCTCTAAACCACATCTGATGCAACGATAACCCGCCTCCCTTCCAATGGATTTCATGTGTTTACCGCACCGGGGGCAAATAGGGTTTTCAACCTTTTTTTTCACCTCTACAGTCTTCTTAACATTGATTTTCTCAAGGTTTATGGTGAAAGGCTCTGCTCTCACTCCGCCATACACCTCAACGAGGTCACCTATTTCAAGTTGTTTTATCACATTCCTGAACTCCTTTGTAGGTTCATAGGCGGCACAATCCATCACCTCACCTTTCTCATCTTTGATTTTGAACACAACATGACCACCTGATAGAGTCCTTGGTTTACCTATGACTTCACCTTCAACAATAACCGATTCAAAGGGTTTTATCTTGCCTATTTTTTTCTTCTGCAGATGGTCATCAGTACCCTGATTGGTTTCAAAGATAAGCCATCCAAAATATTTCTCGGATTTAACCAAATCCTTTGCCTTTAAAAGACTCTCGATATCATCCCCTCTTATACCATACAAAACAGGACAAGGAGAGTTTGGAACAATCCTATTATGATGATTCCGGTAATCAAAATTGTCGAAAGTGCTAGGGAACCTTCCATCCATCTCTTTCACCGAATCTTCATCCACATGCCTAACGGTTCCCCATCTCTCCTTACATCTGTAGGTAATCAACTCATAGGTTCTGTCGTCAGGAGTCCATGCCAAAGCCGCTGCTGCACCTATCAAACCACGTTCCTTCTTATAGCCCCTGTAAAAAGCACCCATGTTTTTCAACAAATTTTTAACCTCATCCAGCTCAACCAATCCTTTAACTCCTTTCCAGTATAGTTCACGGGATGGTTTCTCCTTTGAGACAACAAAACCAGGGTTGGTTTTTTCATCAGAAAAAAACGCTTGTTCCTCAATAGTTTCCTCCACCACATCAATTAAATCATCCATATTTACTTCATCACTTCTGTTTTTTTGATGGGAGTACAGTCTTTCATCGAGTTTTTCACCAACCTGTATTTTCCCTCCTTTGCCAACTCCAACATGTATGGCAACCGCTCCATTTCCTCTAGTCTTCCATGGCACATTTGGGTTAAGCCTGACAAGCCTTGGGAAACCTATGAGGCTGTACCCTCTTTCCATAACTCGATTTATTATGGTGAAGGCTACAAAGGTGGTGCAGCCACCTTTTGTTGAATCCGTGTCATCTATACCAATCCAGATACAAACCCCCTCCAATACACTTATATAGGAGTTCTTGTACTTATCATTAATAGATGGATAGGCTTGCACTTGTTCAGAAGGTCCATGATATACTTGAACGCGCAGGTTTTCAACTGACCGAAACATGTATGTTTCGAACCATAGGGTTTGACATTATTGCAAGGAAGGATAAGGCACTTCTAATAGTTAAAGTTTTAACCAACGTCGACTCCCTCTCAGAGGAGGCCGCTAATGATTTAAAAGCACTTGCATCTGTTTTAGAAGCATCTCTTCTACTCATTGGAGAACGCGACGGTACATCATGGCTTGATGATGATGTTGTATATTACAGGTATGGGGTCCAAACTGTAACACTCAACACATTAAAAAATCATCTCATTGAGGAGACACCAGTTCACGTTTACGCTGCACCAGGCGGATTCTATGTGCGGCTAAATGGAGAAAAAATCAAGAAGATAAGGGAGCAAAGAAGGCTTTCGCGTGGGGATTTAGCGAGGATGATTCATGTTTCACGTAGAGCCATAAGGATGTATGAGGCAGGGATGGATGCACGTGTAGAGGTAGCAGCACAGATGGAGGAGATTCTTCACCCATCGGTTTTAAACCCTCTTGATTTACTTAGACCAGTGGATAAAACAGATGTGAGAGGTGGTGTAAATGAGACACCATGGCTTTATGGGTTCCAAAGAGAGATACTCTCACTCATAGAGAAGATAGGATATCATGTGATACCGCTTCGCAGATGCCCATTTGAAGCTGTAAGTAAAGAAAAAAGATACCTGTTTCTAACGAGTGTTCATCCTTACAATGCCTCTTTAAGAGAACGCGCAAAGGTGGTTGGTAGCATCGCCAGAATAACGAGGAGACACGCTGTCATATTCACCGATAAAAAAGCAGAAGGTGTGCGTAGCATAGAAGGCACACCCACGATTATGAAACAGGAGCTGAAGAAGATGAGAGACCCCTATGATATATTTGACCTGATACAGGAGCGCGAAGAGTAGAGGGAGTGAATCATCATCGATTTAAATCATTTTGAATGCAGTCCGTTTTGAACCATTTTATGTTTCTGGACATACATCAGCTGCTTTTACGTTTACCCTCTTATCATTTGTTTATCGTAGGAAAACACCTTTTGGTTTAGTTTTCAGCATGGTTGACATTTTACTTAAACGATGTTTCTGTTGCTATCAACGCTTGACCTAGGGAGACACCACCATCTCCTGGTGGCACCTTTTCATGTTGTAGAAAAATCAGCCCAGCGTTTTTCACCATCTCCTTTATTCTTGTGAGAAGATGTTTGTTGTACGCGCATCCTCCTGAGAATCCAACGTGTTTTATCCCATTTTTTTCCGCATGTTCCACTGCAAGGGTTGCCAGACCCTGAGACAGGTACTCTTCTGCAGAGTAGGCAAGGTCCATGGGGTTGTATCTATCTCTGTACTCAAACAGTGTGTGCAGCAGGGTTGATGTGTCGATTACATCGTTTTTTATCACAGGTTTAAGCTGTAAAACATCCCTGCCTTTGTGTGCAGCAGACTCAAGTTTTCTCGCTGGCTCCCCCTCATAGGTTCGTCTGTAACATAACCCAAGTATGGCTGCAGCTGCATCAAGGATTCTCCCGCAGCTTGTCGTGTAAATATACCGATGGTTTTTTAACTGTTTAAATACAAGCTCTATCTCTTTTTCGCCATGTGGAAAAACCTGTGTATTTTGCATGAGGAAATCTGCTGAATCCTCTCCAAGCACACCAGCAACTACACGCAGTGGGTAGGTTGCAGCGAGGTCACCACCTATCAGCGGTTGCATCTGCAGATGTCCAACTCTTTTGTAGTTTGAAAAACCTCCAAGCAGTATCTCACCACCCCATGCGTTTTTGTCTTCACCATATCCAAAACCATCAGCTGTTATGCAAACCATCTCCTCCTTTTTGTGCTCTCCAAGCAAGGATGCAAGGTGTGCATGATGATGCTGAATATGGACACATGAAATGTTTTTCTCCAGGCAGATTTGTTCCGCAAAAAGTGTTGTAGCGAAACGGGGGTGTAAATCACATGCTACTGTAGAGGGGTTTACATCCAAGAGTTTCTTGAAGTGTTGAAATGCGTTTTTGAAAAACTCCATGGTTTCATGGTGACCTGTATCACCAATGTGCTGTGACAGAAAGGCTTGGTTTTTTGTTAGAATGCAGAAGGTTACATCTGTGTCTGGACCGGTTGCAAAAACAGTGTTTTTTGACGGGTGCGAAACCAGAAGGGGTAGAGGAACGTAACCTCTTGATCTCCTCAGGAAGGTTTTTTTGTTTCCATTGATTGAGACAACGGAGTCATCGCATCTCTGCACGATATCCCTGTTGTGGATTAGGAAGTAGTCGACTACATCTACAAGTTTATGCAACGCTTCTCTGTTGTCCACGACCATTGGATAACCCGGTTTGTTTGCACTTGTCATAACAAGTGAGCCGATGTTGTTTTCATGGAAGAGCAGTGCATGAAGCCCGGTGTAAGGTAGCATAACACCTATGGTGTGTAAACCAGGGGAAACATTTTTTGATAAGTATTGTTCAAAATCCTCTTTTTTTTTCAAAACAACTATTGGTTTAACCGATGAGGTTAAGAGTTTTTTTTCCTCCTCTGAGACGTAAGCAAATCCTTCAGTAACATCAAGGTTTCGACTCATTATAGCGAAGGGCTGCTGTTCTCTACCCAGCAATCTTCTGAGTTTGTTGACAACCTCGTCTTCCTCTGCATTGCATGCGATGTGGAATCCACCGTTTCCCTTAACTGCCACTATGTTTCCTTCCATCAGTAGTTTACTTGTTTTTTTTAGAGCATCCACCGATGAGTCGGATAACTCAACACCTTTTTTATCTAGAAGCATGGCTTTGGGACCGCATGTGTGGCAGGCTACTGTTTGAGCATGAAATCTGCGGTTGTTTGGATTGGTGTATTCTCCTCTGCATTCATCACACATCTCGAAGGTTGTCATGCTTGTTCTTTCTCTATCATATGGTAGGGAGTTTATGATGGTGAACCTTGGACCACAGTTTGTGCAGGTGATGAAGAAATACAGATACCTCCTATCATTTGGGTCAAAAAGCTCTTTCATGCATTCATCGCATATGCCTACATCAGGCGGTATTATGGAACCCTGATTTTCTCGTTCCTGTTCACTCCTCTTTATATGAAAACCATCGAAGGGCGACTCCTTTTTAACCTCCTCTGTTTTTATCTCATCTACTCTTGCCATAGGTGGCGCCTTGTTTTTGAGGTCCTGTAGAAACCTCTGTATCTCTCCGTTTTCTCCTTGAATAATTATTTTTACTCCTGCATCTCCAAGGTTAACAACTGAGCCTTTTAGATTATGGGTTTTTGCAAGTCTGTATATGAATGGGCGAAATCCCACTCCCTGTACAACCCCTGTTACATGGATTTTGAGAATCATTGGGAAACGAGGTATATCTAAGAGGATTAAGAAGGTTTGCGCTCTTCTCTTGTTTGGTGCATCTGTTGACAGTAATTGATAGTGTCAACACTGTCAATGCAGTTCTCTCTTGTAAAACAGAGAAGGATTTGAATGTTAGTAACCATAAATGAGACATGGAGATTTGAGCTACTTAAAAGGAAAAAACACAACAATATTGTAATGTTTTAATACTGTAAAAAAATTAGGGGGAGTGATAATGTGAGGAGTATAGGTGTTGGTGTATATGGGGATGTAGAGGGTGTGGGAAAGAATCTTGGAAAACTTGGAACATCCTCTGATATAACATTTTACAATTACAAAAAAGACGAGGATGCAGTGTTTTTCCTAGAACCTACGAAATATCCTGAGAAGATTACACCCTTATTATATTGTATAAATCTAACGGACTATGCTTTGGTGTTTGTAGATGAGATAAGGAAAGAGTTGGGAGAAACACTTTTGGCACTTGATATGATGGGTGTAAAAAAAGGTGCTTTTGTTATTGGTGAATATGTAGACGTGGAGCAGTTAAAAAACATCGTATCAAACACTTCGATGAAGGATTTTGATATTAGGGAAAAGGATTTCATTAAAATAAGAGAGGATATGATGGCGTTGCCTCAGGATGTTGCTGGTGAAACTGATTTATCATATACTTCTGTTCCTATCGATCATTTTTTTACAGTTAAAAGCGTTGGGCTGGTGGTGCTTGGTAGAGTAAAAAAAGGAATAGTAAAAGTTCACGACAATCTACGTCTGTATCCAACAGAAAAAACCATCATGGTAAAAAGCATCCAGATACATGATAGGGACTACACAGAAGCTCCTACTTTTTCCAGGGTAGGAGTTGCATTAAAAGGTGTAGCACCTGAGGAGTTGGAAAGAGGCATGGTTTTGTCAAATGGTGATTTAAAAGTGTCTACTGAGTTCACATTAAACATGAAATGGAATCCATATATAGACAAAGAGGTTGGTGTTGGTGAAGACTATCAAATAAACATCGGACTGCAAACCATCAGCTGTAAAGTGATGGGGAAGGAAGGAAACAAAATAACATTAAAATTAATAAAATCCGTGGTTTATGAATTGGGAGATAGAGCTGTTCTTTTAGATGGGAGTGCAAAAATAAGGATATTGGGGTTTTCAGAATTAAAATAAACGTATTATACATTTTTGATAGTGGAACAATTAACTAACACAATGAGCAAGTATATAAAAACATCTTTCAGGGAGAGCAAACATTCATCTGTTTGGTACAGTAAGAAAGTGAAGCAAAGAAAAATAAAGGAGTGGCTTTTTCTTTCATCAATTTTGTATCAAATGTTATGCTAATCTATAAAATGAATGAATGTATAGCAGTATGCATGGGAGATATGAGTATGCAACTCTTTCGTTTATCCAGCGAGAGGATAACATGTCCCTTGGTTCCTGACGTGATTGGGCTTGGTAGAAAAATAGGTGAAAAAACAGGTATCATATCTACGAGATATGGAAATCGGATGTTATCACTTAAATCATCTATGTTTCTCGATGAAATAGTGGAAGATTTCTTTGTTGAGATTGTTGACTATGATCCTGTGAAAAACATTCTGGTTTTCATTGGTGAGCAGCAACCAGAAAATGCGTTATCACTTGCCATCCATTGGCTTATTCTAAGAGTAAGGAACGATACAAACGTAATTGTTCATCTTTATGGTGGAAACGATGTGGTTAACCCTTTGGAGAAAACTAAGAGGATACTCGGAACAATCAAAGCAGAGGATAACATGTTCAAGGAGGGGGAGGAAGCCATGTTTCTTGGAAAAGATTTCGCAGATGTTTTGAAAACAGTTGAGGGGGAGATGTAATGTTAATCGATGGTAGGGAGTACAAGTCGGTGTGGTTTGAAGATGGAAAACTCTATCTTATAGATCAAAGGAGGTTACCCTTCCGTTTTGAGGTTTTTGTTGCAGAAACCGTTGATGACGTTGTTTTTTCGATAAAGGATATGGTGGTGAGGGGAGCTCCAGCTATTGGTGCAGCAGCAGCCTATGGTGTAGCGCTTGCCAAGGATGGTGAGGAAAAAGAGGCTATAGAAAGGCTGCGGGCAACAAGGCCAACGGCGCACGACCTCT
>Ga0164318_10005927_pt1 | contig 11834 bp, 12 predicted proteins | sample GuaBasSedimGuay9_FD_113734 | JGI IMG/M metagenome (GOLD analysis project Ga0164318, IMG submission 113734) | Subseafloor sediment microbial communities from Guaymas Basin, Gulf of California, Mexico - Guay9, Core 4571-4, 0-3 cm | ecosystem: Environmental > Aquatic > Marine > Hydrothermal vents... | reverse complement strand
TGAACTAAACTGCCGTTACAAAAAATATCACTCTTATCCAAAAACGGTATTTATTGTTGGGCAGGGGAACGGGATGTTCCCGGAGCGGCGTCATTTTGGCCCTGGAACAGGACAGTGGAAGGGCTAAAACCGGGGACCCGCCCGAAGGGTGGGGAGTCCAAGCGAAGCGCGGACAAATACGCAGTGAGCGGAGCCATGGACGATGGAGCGAACGTAGCGGAGGGAATATGCCGGTTTCCTGCCCGTGAGTTCCAGATTGACCACCTGGACAAATCGTCCTTAAGGGTTTTTCCGCGGGATACCCACGTCATATCCCCTCTCGGTTATAGCGGCGTGTTCAATGACCTCGGGATGCAGAACAGGACGCAATTGGACTGGTTTGAGAGCCACAAAGACGGAAAACAGGAGATTGTGCTGCTTCCCTGTAACCACTGGACCATGCGCAATCCCCTTGTGGGACCGAACCGTTCCCTCTGGGGATCTTTTCTGGTGAAGGGGGCAAGCGGCTTCAATATATTCATTTCAGGGGATACGGCCTATTTTGACCGGTTTCGGGAAATCGGCAAGGCCTTTTCCATTGATCTTGCCATCTTTAATCTCGGGGCATACGAGCCGCGCTGGTTCATGGCGTCATCTCACCTGAACCCCGCTGAAACGGTCAAGGCCTTCCGGGAACTGAATGCCAAAAGGCTGATGATTGTGCATTGGGGCACGTTTCGGCTTGGTGATGAGCCGGTCCATTTTCCTCCCCTGGACATCAAGAAGGAGATGGAAACGCAGGGACTTCTGGACCGATTCGTCCACCTGGCCCATGGAGAGACCTACGACCTAACACCATAAGCCTTACATGGTGTTCAAATGATCAATCAATTGGTGGAGCCGGCCGAAGTCTCTGCGGTTGAAGGAAAGGGCCAGCCTGGGCAGGTGGGAAATCTCGGGCTCGTCGGTCTCTTCAGGGAGGGCTTTTTTGGAAAAAAAGAACTCGTGCGGGGAGGCCAGGATATCGGAAAAGCTCTCTTTCAGGGCAGTTTCCTGGCCCGGAGCGATCGGAGAAACCAAGCGGATCACCAATCGGTCTCTCACATAGCGGAGACTATGGTAGCGATGATAAAATCGATCGATTTTTTCCACTGCATTATCCACGCTGCTTACAAGATCAAAAAGCGAAAAATCCATCGCGCTGACATAGCCCAGGCGAAGCAGTTCTCCTTGGAGGAACAATTTCCACCTGGTCCAGTACGTGCCGCCGGGTTCGTCAAGCAGGACAATGGGCAGGGGATTTCGCTTCCCCGTCTGGACAAGGGTAAGGGTTTCCATGGCTTCGTCGAGGGTCCCAAACCCACCGGGAAACACGGCCACTGCATCGCTTTCTTTTATAAACGCAACCTTTCTGCTGAAGAAGTACTTGTAATTAATGGTTCTAGGGTTTCCCTCAAGCACTGGATTGGCCTTCTGTTCAAAGGGAAGGCGGATATTCACCCCGAATGAGTGTTCCGGGCCAGCCCCTTCATTGACCGCCTGCATGATCCCCGGTCCAGCTCCGGTGATGACCATGTAGCCTTTCTCCGCCAGTCGCCTGCCGAACAGTTGGGCCATCTCATAGATCGGCTCCCCCGGTCCCGTTCTTGCTGAACCGAAGACCGTGACTTTCTTGGTCTTCTTGTACGGACCGAAAATCTTGGTGGTAAACCGCATCTCTTTCAGGGTGGTATTCATGAGTTTCAGGTCCGCCCGGTCCTCGCACTCCTGGCCTGCTTTCAGGGCGGCCAAGATCATCTCACGGACCATGTCGCCGTGACGGATGCCACCCACAAGAGAAATGAGCTTTTCAATAGCTTCATCCGCAGGGCCGTTGGTCCTGGTAAAATGCAGTTCCAGCTGTTTCATTTTTTCAGCCGTTCCGCGCACGGCATAAGTTTTTCCTGTTTGAAATCATAATACCGGAATCCCTCATCTTCGGCATCCAGGAACTTTTGGAGAGCGTGATCAATATCGGGAAATTTCGTGATAATACAATCGACCTTGTTTTCGGCTATTTTTGCCATGGAATTTTTCCCCATACTGCGTGCCATAAAAAGCTCACAATCCTCCAGGAGGGCAAGGATTTTTGCCGATTCCCCATGGGGTCCTTCTCCTCCAGCGCGGGGATTCTCACGAATCTCCTTTGACTTTATTTCCCCGTTCACTACCTCAACAATGGCGAAATAGGCACTTTCTCCAAAGTGGCCTTTGCGGATGGTTTTTTTGTCATCCGTCCCTATTGCGATTTTCATTTGTTACTCCTTTCCCTCCTTTTCCATGGTCTCCCTCAGCCACAGGCTGGCTCCCAACGTAATGATACCACAAAGGAACAGAATCAGAAAGGCCTGTTTATACCCGGCCAAGGTGAACGCCCCGGCGATGCGGCCGTTTGTTTCCAGGATATGACCCAGCACCGGTTGAAATACGGCTCCCCCCGCGAAAGGAAAGAGGTTGACGAGCCCTGTTGCCGTCCCTGCCATCTGGACGGGAAAGAGTTCCTTGGTGGTGGTGAAACCAATGACCACCACAGCGCTTGAAAAGACGCCGAGACCGAAACAGAGAAGATACAATCCTGTCACTGGAATGTCCTTGGTGAAAAACGCCAGGACCCCTGTCAGGAGCAAAAGGATCGCACTTGAGAGGATCATGACAGGTTTTCTCGCCCCAAAGATATTGTTGGAAAGAAAACTCAGAAAGGGGCTTCCCGCGATCATTCCGATGGCAAGCATGGACAGGATTTGCCCTGCCTGTGTCTTGCTGAGTCCATAGACCTGCATCAAATACGGCCCCCCCCAAAGCCCGCCAAAGGAAAAGAAAACTGCGCAGTCAAAAAAGAACCAAACGGCCAGCGGCCAGAAGGCGGGGGTTGAAAGGACCTTTTTGACCCCTTCTCCAAGTCGAATGGATGGCGGTGCTCCGGTTTTGTATTCAGTCCGGGGAGAAGGCCATCCTTTGTCCTGGGGGCGGTCCCTTACGAATATCCACACCAGGATCCCCAGGACGAGCGTAAAGCCACCCACCACGACGAAAGACATGCGCCACCCGATCCATGAACTGAGAAGGGCAAGGGGTGAAGCGGCACTCAGAGAGCCGATGCCGCCCATTGCCATAAGGATGCCGGTCATGAACGCAAACTCACGTACGCGAAACCATTCGGCCAGTATTTTCATGGTGGGAACAAAAAGCATAGCCACCCCGAGGCCAACCAGTGTTCGCCCCACAATCGCCCACAGCAGGTTCGGTGCCAGGCCGAGGAGCAGTGATCCGGCAAAGGCCACGCAGAAAAAGAGGGTAATGGTTTTTCGCGGTCCCCAGGAATCGGAGAGCAATCCGGCAGGGAGCTGCATGAGGGCATACGGATAGAAATAGGCAGCACCCAGTAACCCGAGCAGTCCACCTCCCGCTTTGAGGTCGTGCATCATGTCAAGTGCCACGACCGCTGGACAAAGTCGATGAAAGTAAACAAGAACATAGCTGAATGCCAAAATCCAGAAAATCAGCCACCGATACCAAAGTGCTTTCCTGAGCAGTAGGTCATCGTTCATGGTTTCGTTTCCTCCTTATGAGGGCTTTTGCCGCATCAACCATCTTTTCAAGGCATGCTTCATCGGGGTTTGACGATTGGATCACACGGGTAACCGGGCCCAGTGGGTGCCAAATGGGGAGATTGTCCTCGCGAAAAACTGCAAGCGTCGGTGTTCCGAGCATGGCCGCAAGATGGGTAACTCCACTGTCGTGACCGGCGTACAGGCGCGCTGTTTCAAGGAAAGGCAAAAGCTCCTCATTTCGGGGGCAGAAAGCCACCTCCGATGCTCCGGAAATTCGTTCCCTGAAAAAATCGCGCAAATCCTTCTCGGCGGGCCCCAGCAACACCAGTCTCTTCCCTTTTACCTGCATAGCAGGTTCCCTGGAGATTCGCTCGATAAAAGCTACCCAGAAATCTGGGGGGAAATTCTTACGGGGCGATCCGGATCCGGGATGAACAACAATCCGGTCCTCCGAGGATCTCTTTGCGTCAGCATCGATCAGTGGCTTTTTTTTCGCCTGTTCCATGGCGCAGTCAGGATCAACCGGAAGACCTGCCTCAGCCAGGGTAGTGCAGAGGTAGCGGGCCACATGCGTCTTTTTTTCTGGAGCGGGATATGCAGATAAAACAGTAACTTCAGCCGCAGGGAAATAGGCCTTGAGATTTTCGTTTATCCTGCCGTCCGGGTCGCTCATATAGGCTACCACCCTGTTTTGGGGAGGAACGGAGAGCCCCGCAGAGGAATCAGGGTTCTCCTGGAATACCCTGTACCACCCGCCACCCTCCATGTTGACGGAGTAGAATCCGGCCTTTTTCAGAAAAGAGATGCCTGGTTCCCGCCCGGCCACCATGAGGTGGACCCGATTTCCAATATTTTTGAGGGCCGGGAGAAGCACCAGCGTATCCCCCAATGCTCCGGGGCGGATAATGAGCACCTTCTGCGTCATCCTTTCCTACCAGGCTGGCGAGGCCACCACCAGGATGGTGCATTCCTGATCACCGTTATTGAGAAGAGCGTGGACAGATCCCGCAGGAATCCAGACGGCGTCTCCGGCCGTCACCTGTCTTTTCTCGTCATCCACCCGCATTTCTGCGGATCCGTCGGCAATAAAGTAGATTTCCTCCATGGGATCAACATGGGCCTCTATTTCCTTGCCCGGATCCAGCCTTGCTATGGCCAGAAAACCGATTTCCTGCAGCGTTCTCCTGTCCAGGATCATCTGGGCAATGGCGCCGCCATGCGCAATATAAGTGGTGTCAAGGACTTCCTTGTCATTGATGTTTCGTACGATCATATCTGCAGGCCTCCTCCTCCGCGCCATGCCCATGCAATTTTGGGCTTGATTCTCTGCTTATAGGGATATTACACTAGAAAAAGTGGTAATGACTTATGACTCACGACTGAATTCTACTATAACCCAAACAGAGGAAAGTACCAAATGGAAAGTACTGTTCTGGATCCCCGGTTGAGGTTAGTCGAGCAGGCTGACCTGAAAGGAAAGGTAGTACTGGTACGGGTTGATCACAATGTGGTCAAAAAGGGAAAGATCAAGGACCCTTACCGTATTGATGCCACCTTCGGAACCCTTTACACCATTGTTGAAAAGGGTGGGCGGCCCATCCTTATCACCCATGTGGGCAGACCCAGGGACAAGAAAACGGGAATCATCTCCTGCAAAGAGGAGCAGTCCGTTAAACCCATAGCAGATTATCTCCGGCAGAAACTGGGAGTCAAGATACATATTCCCTCTTTTCCAATTGATCCCGAAAAGGGAATTCTTCATATTGATGATTCGATCCGTCCCGCCATTGAGGAACTGAAAACAGGGAACATCAGCATCATTTACCTTCCCAATTCCAGGTGGTTTCAAGGGGAGCAGTCCAGCGGAAAAGAGAGAGAGGCCTTTGCGGGAGAGCTTGCAGGACTGGCTGAGATTTTTGTCAATGATGCCTTTGGTTCCTGGCAAGCGCACGCGTCCACGTATGACATAGCCCGGCGCCTTCCCTCTTTTGCAGGTCCACTGCTCAGGCGGGAAATCGAAAACCTTTACCGGGCCCTGGAGCCGGAAAGGCCCTTTGTCGCCATTATTGCCGGGGCCAAATATGATACGAAGATTGGTCCGGTCAAGGCACTTTATGAAAGGGTTGACCATCTTATCCTGGGCGGCCTCATGTACAACACCTTTCTTTCCGCTAAATATGACCTGGAAATCAGCGGCGTTTCAGAAGAAGACCGCACACTGGCCGCAGAACTCGTTGAACTTGACAAAGAGGCAGGAAAAATTCTTGAATTGCCCTACCTCGTTGAGGCCGATTCCATGGAAGGGGAAATAAAAAAGAGCTATCGGACACGTTCACTTGAAAAACTGAAAGAAAAAGGGAGTGCCGGCTATATCCTGGATGTGTCGCCCCGTTCCCTTGAACTCCCGGTTGTCCATGAGGTTCTCAAATCTGCCAGAACCATCTTCACCAATGCTGTTATGGGGTTTATGCCGGACTTTTTTGAGGGCTCCCGCGCGCTGTACGAAGCCATTGCTTCTAACCGTTCCGCCCTCAAGCTCTTTGGAGGAGGAGATACCCTGGAGGCCTTGAAAACACTGTGCCCCGGGACCTATCTCCAGGGACTTGATGCCCCTGATACCTACTATTTTACCGGAGGAGGCAGTGTCCTCGCAGCCCTTGAACAGGGCACCCCCTATGGCCTAAAGCCGGTGGAAGTTTTGATGGGTGCTCATGCACCAGATTAACCCGCGTTTCTCACGGGCCTTCCCGCCGCCACAGGAGATTGCTCGTGAGAAATACGGGTTAACAGCCTGAAGGAAAACATCGTGACTCTAAAGCCCCTCTTCGATCCGGTTGTGAAAGGTCGGCCCATGCGCGTGGCAGCGTTCCTGTCCGGGTCAGGGAGCAATGTCCGCAAGCTTCTGGAGCTTCAAAGCCGATTGAAAAGGGAAGAGGGCTCGTCCCCTTTTGAGGTGATTTTTTTCTTCAGCGACCGTGCGGACGGTGGTTGCGCGGGGGAAAAAATCGCTCTTGAATACGGTCTTCCCTATTTCAGTTACGATATTCGATCGTTTCACCGTCTGCACTCAATCAAAAGGACCGTTTCAACCCCTGAGGGGTTATCAGCCAGACGGGAATACGACCGCCTCGCCGGCCACCTGGTGCAGTCTTTTGAAATAGATGTGATAGCCCTCGGAGGCTACATGAGCTACATTACCTTGCGGGGATGTGTAAATGTGCACCCGGCGGATCTGTCCATCCTGACACCTGAAGGCAAGCGGAAATATGTTGGAGATCACGCAGTGAGCGATGCCATTGCGGCTGGAGAAAAGGTCCTCCGTGCTTCAACCCTTTGGACGGATGCGGGTGTGGACACAGGTCCCCTCCTCATGGTCTCAGAAGCGATTCCCGTTACTGTCCCTGTCCCCCTCAAAGACTTGCTGAAAGACCGGGAGCGTTTTTTGCGTGTGGTGGATGAACACCAGGAACGGTTAAAGGAGATCGGTGACTGGAAGATATTTCCCCGCACCATTGAAATGATTGCGCGGGGGCGGTTCGCCCTTGATGAGGAAGACAGAGTGTACGTGGATGGATCCCTTGTTCCCGATGGCTACCGGGAAGAAGGATAAAGGCAAAAGTTTTCGACAGGATTCACAGGATTGACCAGATTTTTTGCCTGCTTGCCGGAGGCAACCAGGCAAACAGCCCCCGACCTTGGCGAGAAACGTCCTTCTGCACCAGGGAAAATTCTTTGGACCATCGGATGTAGCTATTGACGAGCAATGTAGCACCCTCCGCCACAGTAGATTGCCCGTAAGAAATGCGGGTTAGCTGCCCGTGAGAAGTTCGTCCCAGGGAATGTCCCTGAAAGTGTTGTGCAGCATGTGGTCATCTTCCACCACATGAAGGTGCAGGGAGGGAAAGATCCTCTGGGCGACGGGAATGACAGTGTCCAGGGGGAGCAGGGTATCCTCTGTGCCGTGGTAGAGCCAGGTGGGGTTGGGAATAATTTTTTCCCGCTTTTCAGGAAGGGCCTCCAGCATGGGCAGGGCCGGGGCAAGAAGGATGAGGTTTTTCACCCGGTCAGGGTGATCCATGGCAAAAATGGTTGCCATGAGTCCCCCGAAACTGGAGCCTATCAGGTTTATGGTTGACCTGCCGGAAAGAACTTTTTCCAGCTTTTCGAGTCTTTCTTGCAGAGGGCCTCCAAAATTAGGGATAATCATGTCCGGGTAGTTTTCCTTGAAAAACCGGGCTTTTGTGCCCTGGTTGCTGCTGTCCAAGCCGTGAATAAAAATCTGAGCCATTGGTGTTGTCATCGCCGAGGTCCAAACCAACCTTCCGTCTACCCGCACCCGATGCTTCGCTTGTTCTGGGCATCAATGGCCGTCTCGATTTCTTTCTTGCTGGCTTCCCTCACTTTGAGGACCTCCAGGTCCATGGAGGCCGCAATGCCTGCCATGGGCTTGTTGAAGTCGGCCACTACCGTGTCAGGGCGGATCTCCAACACCTTGAAAGAAACCAGTGATCCCTTTTTCATCTGCCGGTAGAATTCCCCTTTCTTAATTCGGTTCTTTATCAAACCCTCCTTGGGGATTTCGTGGACCAGGACCGGGTCATGCTCACCGTAAATTTCAGCAGGGGGGATGTGTACCTGTATCTTATCTCCTGGCTGCGCATGTTCAAGGGCATTTTCCAGGGATGCCGGTTGCCTTTCCACGCCGTAAATGAATTCAATGGTTTCTTCAGGCCGTTCCTTCACTGTTCCATCAGGCAGATGGGTTCGCATGACGAACTTCATTGATACGACCATGTCAGTGGTAATATTTTGCATAAGTTCCCTCATCGAATTTCTACTATTTCGTATTCCTGGAGGCCTCCAGGAGTTCTCACCTTGATTTCATCTCCTTCTTCTCTGCCAATAAGGGCTTGTCCTATGGGAGAAGTAACGGATATCTTTCCCTGCTCCGGGTTGGATTCATAGGGCCCAACCAGTTGGTAAGCTGTTTCTTCTTCTGTTTCGAGATTATACACGGTCACGGTCCTGCCGAAGACGGCCCGGTCCACCGGTCCATCTTCAGGCTCAATCACTTCAGCTTTGCCGATCGCCGTTTTTAACTCATTAATTCTTCCTTCCAGAAAAGATTGCCGTTCCTTGGCGGCATGGTATTCGGCATTTTCGCTGATATCACCGTGGCTCCTGGCCTCTTCAATTGCCTTGATATTCCTGGGGCGTTCTACGTTCATTAGATGCGCAAGTTCTTCCCTCAATCGGGCGAGGCCTTCTTTTGTGATTGGAATCCTTTCCATCTTGCACTGCCCTTTCATAAAAAAATAGTGCCCATGTCGCCATCCGGCGAATCACAGGCCTAAAAAATATCATAACACTATCTTCACTGCTTTTCTACAGTAAAATCAAATTATTTTGTTCACTCGAAACGTGCTTTCGGCCTTTACAGATTCTTTGCCTTCATCCTCCCAGTCCCAGCAGTTTTCCTCCCTGAAAAATGATAACCGCGATGATATACGCCACAGCCAGGTTGAAACTGATTGAAAACGCCGCCCACCGCCAAGAGCTCTCTTTGGTCATAATGATAACCGTGGCAAAGCAGGGAACATAGAGCATGGTGAAAACAAGGAGAGTAAAGGCCAGCAGGGGATTCCATCGGGGATCGTTTTTCAGTCTTTCCGACAGGGAACCTGCAGCTTCCGGGTCGGCCTCACCCAGGGAATAGGCTGTTCCCAGGGTGGAGACCACGATCTCCTTGGCGGCAAAACCTCCTACCAGGGCTATATTGACCCGGTAGTCAAATCCCAAGGGACGGGTTACAGCCTCCAGACTGCGCCCAATCCATCCCGCAACAGTGCGATTCAGCCGGGCCAGTTGTTTCTCGGCTGCGATCTCTTTCAGATTTTTCTGTAATTGAAGGTATCGCCTGGCAACAGCGATCAACTCCTTTTGTCGAATTTCAGGCCAGGAACGTGCCTCTTCAATAACAACGGCCGTTTGTGCCAGGGGAAACAGCCGGGCTTTCTCCAGTTTGACCAAGTTGTTTTTATTCCCTTGTTGTCTGGCCGAGCGGTACCGGAGATAGAGGTTGTTCAGGCTGTTTAGGTCCTGCGGATTCTTCAGGAAATCTTTCACATGAGGGGCGGTCAGGAACGCCTTCTCGAGCGCGCCTGCACGTTCGGAAAAAGTCCTGACCTGCTCCTTTGAGAGCCCCGGGAATGTCATCATGGCCCAGAGCACTATGGATATTCCCAGAATAACCGTACCGGCTTTCTTGATGTACTGCCAAGTCCTCTCCCAGGTATGAATGAACAGTCCCTTTATTGTCGGGGCCCGGTACGGGGGGAGTTCCATGACAAAAGGCGTCTTGGGTCCTTTCAGGACCGTGGCACGAATAAGCTTCGCTGCAAAAAGGGCAAAGGCCCAGGAGAGCATGGTAAGAAGAAAAAGCATGCGCGCCCGGTTATGGGGAAAGAAGGCAGCGATGAGAACTGCATACACAGGCAGTTTGGCCCCGCAATTCATAAAAGGCAAAACCAGAAGGGTAGCGATTCTCTCTTTGGGGTCCCGCAGGGTCCTGGTTGCCATGACGCCGGGCACCGCACACCCTCCTGAAATACCGCCGCTCACGATCAGGGCCATAACGGAATTCCCGTGGAGACCGAACCACCGGAGCACCCGGTCAAGCATATAGGCCACCCTGGCCATGTATCCAGAGTCTTCCATAACGGCGATGGCGAGAAACATGAACATGATCAACGGAACAAATCCCAGGACGCCTCCCATGCCGTCAATAACTCCCGACACAATAAGGGACTGGAGGTTCCCGGCGGGAATCACCAGGGATACTCCTTGCTTGAGCAGGCCGAAAAGACTCTCCAGCCAATACACCGGCGCCTCGCTTACGTAGAAGGTGATACTGTAGATGCCGTATAGGACAAGAACCATGATAAGTGGCCCCAGAATACGGTTTGTGAGGATCCGGTCAAAATGATCCGAAAGATTGAGACGGGATTCGATTTTTCTTTTGAGGCATTTCTTGGTAACACCGGTTATGTACCCGTAACGGTAATCGGCAATGATTCCCTCAGGTTCCTCTTCCAGGGTGGATGTTATATGTTTTGCTGTCCGGGTACAGATTTTTTCAATTCTTGAACCGGATTCCGGCTCGTTTTCAAGAAATCCCAGGATCTGGCTGTCTCCCTCAAGACACTTTATAGCCAGCCAACGTGCTGGATACTTATTGCCGCCCACTTCACTGGATTGCACGATTTCCTCTATCTCAGTGAGGCTCTGGTCGATGTCCCTGCCATAAGTAATGACTGCAGGTTCCCATTCCCGAGCCTGGGTTCCAACTTCAACGACTTTATCGAGGAGTTTCTTGATACCTTTGTTGGATCGTGCAACCATGGGTATCACCGGCACTCCCATCAAACGGGAAAGCTCTTCCGGGTCAATGCTTATTCCGCGTGTTTCAGCCAGATCCATCATGTTGAGAGCGATAAGCAACGGAACACCGAGTTCTTTGAACTGGACCGCCAGGTAGAGGTTCCTGTCCAGGTTGGATGCATCCACCACATCAACCACCAGGTCAGGCCTTTCGTTCACCACAAAATCCCGCGCCACGATCTCCTCCAGGGAGTACGCGGTGAGTGAATAGGTGCCGGGTAAGTCCACTATCTCGATTTCGTACCCTTTGTGGAATACACGGCCGACTTTTTTCTCGACAGTCACGCCGGGATAATTGGCAATATGCTGCCTGGCACCTGTGATTGCATTAAACACGGTGGTCTTTCCCGAATTAGGGTTTCCCGAAAGGGCAATGGTAAGCTTTTTTTGGGCCTTGTCGCCTTCTCGGCCTTCGGGAATATCAACTTCGACCATAATGTAGCTGGCCTCGTTATTTCGCAGCGTCAGTGTGTAATCCCTGATTTTTATGGCCACCGGGTCTTTCAGAGGGGCCCTTCCCTGGATCTGAATGGGAGTGTCAGGCACAAGACCCATTTCCCTGATCCTTCGTCCCATTTCGCCCGTTGCAGAGACCTTCCGGATAACTCCCGTTTGGTTATCCTGCATTTCCCGCATTCTGATAACCTTTTTCATGCTGGCCCTTTCCCCCTGTGAAATCAATCGAGGCAGATCTTGAGCGCTTCTCCTGCTCAACAGACAATATAATTACCTACGATTCCATTAACCTTGAACCGTGAACCCTGGAATGGTGAAGCTCAGTAGTTACTGGAAAATAATGCCCCAATGTGTGGTATGCAAGTTTCT
>Ga0164318_10005925_pt1 | contig 11834 bp, 12 predicted proteins | sample GuaBasSedimGuay9_FD_113734 | JGI IMG/M metagenome (GOLD analysis project Ga0164318, IMG submission 113734) | Subseafloor sediment microbial communities from Guaymas Basin, Gulf of California, Mexico - Guay9, Core 4571-4, 0-3 cm | ecosystem: Environmental > Aquatic > Marine > Hydrothermal vents... | reverse complement strand
GGTTCACAGGATAGTTGAGATGAAACGAAATGTCATCCACGTGTCTCTGAAGAATCCCTACGATCTTTTGGAATATGAATTCGTTCCACAAGCTCTGGCTACGTTCGGAACGACGAAAACCCAAATATCCGCGTTGATGGATGTTCTGACGGGCAAAATTCATCCATCAGCCATCTTTCCGATGAGAGGTGCTGGGATATGATCTTCGATAAGCCGAGTGTGGATGATTTGAAGGATATAATCGATCTTCTCGATGAATCTTTCTCTTCAACACCAAGGACGTATTTCGAGCATTTCGTTCCGGATGAAACGAGTTTTCCGGATCTGGCAATCGTCGCCAAAGATGAAGGAAAGGTCGTGGGTTTCATTCAAATATTCCCAAGAATCGTGAGAAGTTTGAGCGGGACGTTGAGAATAGGAGGCGTAGGAAATGTAGCGGTGAAGCGGGATTACAGAAACAGAAGGATAGGTTCGAAGCTACTCACCTTGGCATCCGAAATCATGGAGAAAAGGAGATTCTCAGCATCCCTTCTTTTCGCCTCAAGGTACAGGTTCTATGGAAGACATGGATGGTTCATCATTCCGCGGGTTTCCTACAAATTCGAATTGGAAAACGGCGGTGATCTTAGAAAAAACCTGAGCATCATCGAGAACCACGTGGAAAGATTTAAAGAAGAATTGTTCGAACTCCACGTGATGTTCAACGAAGAGAATCCACTCACCGTTGTGAGGAACGAATACATATGGAAACTTCACTTCAGATACGATGGAAGAAGGATCAGAATCGCAATGGGCGGTGAAAGAATCCTTGGATACGTCATTTACGAGAGGTTTGACTCCTTCTTCAGGATACTCGATACCGCCTATCTGTTCCCATGGGTTTTGAGAGGACTTCTACACGATATGAACAGAATACACTTTCCCGCGAAGCCCACCCATCAGGTCGTCGGTGATCTGAAGAAAATCTCGAGGTCATACGAAACCGATGTGTCCACCGATGTTTACCTCAAACCCATAGGAATCACGAGAGATGAACTCTTGAAAGAACTGGGAATAAAGGATGGAAAGGCTGTCTGGCACTTCTGGGAGATGGACAAATTCTAATCCAAAATTAATCTTCCCTTTCTACATAGATAACAGTTCACGGACACGGCAACCGGTAAGGTGGCGATGTGCGTTGGAGAATACTCCACATGAACCGAGTAAACCGTTATACCATGTCCAAGACCTTGATACCCTATTCCAAGTTCATTCATCCTCTTCGCCAATTCGATTTCCATTTTCGCGTATCTTTCGTCCAGGTTTCTCTCGTCAAACTTTTTGGTCAGAGCCAACTTTGACAGTATCATTGCTTTCTCCGATGTTCCCCCCACACCAACACCCACATGCAGAGGCGGACAACTGTTCGCTCCATTCTTTCTGAGATGATTCACGATTTCGTTCATCACTTCCTCTTCATCGGCAGTTGGGTTCATCATGAAAAGGGCAGATAGGTTTTCACTTCCCCCACCTTTTATCAGAAATCTTATCTCGCTCTCACCATTCGTCGTGAGGAAATGGATCACCGGAGGGGAGTTGGACAGCGTATTCCTTCTGTCGAAGATCGGGTCAGCCACCACGGAGTATCTGAAGGGTTCGGTGGTGTAAACAGTCTTCACGGATCTTTTCAGAATTTTCTCCAGTTCGATCGGATCGATCCTGAAATTTTTTCCCATCAACACGAAGAATTCCACAATTCCCGTATCTTGACAGAGGGGTAATCCCGTCTTCTTGGATATTTCAGCGTTCTGCTTGAGAGCCTCGGAAAATGGACCATCGTAATTTTCTAAAAAGCTCCAAACATCTTCATCAAGCACAATGTTGGCTTTTTTGAGTTCTTCTTCTAATTTTCTCTCAAGTTTCCCAAGATCCATGGTCATCATTCCTTATTTAAAATTTTCAGATTCTACTTTATCGCTCCCTGTGTCATACCGACTATGAAATATCTCGAGAGAATGAAGAAGGTAATCATTATCGGAAGCACCGACATACTCAGTGCTGCGGATATCAACTGCCATTGGTTGGAATATTCTCCGAAAAATATCGATATAGCCAGGGGTATCGTCTCCTTTCCCCTGCTGTTTATTATTATAAGAGGGAAGAAGAAATCATTCCATATTCCGACGAAATTCACTATCCCAACGACCACGAGTGCGGGTCTTATGAGTGGAAGATCTATCTTCGTGAAGATCGTCCAAGGTGTCGCACCATCCATCCTCGCGGATTCTTCTATCTCGACAGGTATGTCATCCATGAAATTCTTGAGAAGAAATGTCGCGAAGGCTATTCCCGTTGAGACGTATATCGTTATCAGACCGAGACGCGTATCCAAAAGATTTATCTTCTGAAGGATGACGTATATGGGTATTATCGCCAACCGGGCTGGTAGAGCCAAACCTGCTATAACGTATATGTACAGGAACCTTCTGAGTGGGAACTCGTATCTCGAGATGGCGTAGGCGAGCATCGATGAAACTAACAATATACCCGCAACCGATGCGAAGGAAACGATCGCGCTGTTCAAAAACGCATTGGTGAGATTCGCCTTTTTCCAGGCTTTTATGTAGTTTTCGAATGTGAACCTGCTCGGAGGTGAAAACGGCCTGAGGAAGATTTCCCTCAAGCTCTTGAATGAATTCATGAATATCATGAGGAAGGGGGTTATGATCAGGATCATATACACGATGAGAATCGCGTATATTATCGTTCTCGCCACGATGCCCGTTCTCAGCATCTCACTTTCTCCTCCTCTTCTCGATCACATAGGCGTAGAACATCGATACGGGTATGACCATTACAAATATCAAAACTGCGATCGCGGCACCCAGTCCAAAATCCATCCTGCTACTTCCAAGACCTCCAAATGCTGTTCTGTAGAAAAGTGTCCCAAGAACATCGGTTGACCTGAATGGTCCAGCCTGAACTCCCTCGAGTGCGTAAACTATATCGAAGACGTTGAAGGACCATATGAACAGGAGTATGAGAAGTGTCTGAAATGTTGGAACGGTCAAAGGAAATATTACGTATCTGACTATCTGGAAGTTGCTCGCGCCGTCTATGTATGCAGCGTCGATCAGATCCGGTGGTATGTTTATTATCGAAGCTATGAATACAAGAACGTAGAATCCAAGATGTCTCCACACGTTGACGAGTATTATGGTGTTGAACGCGAGACTGGGATCACCGAGCCAAGGTTTGGCGAGAGCTCCGAGTCCAACGGACTTCAGAATTTGATTTATCAAACCCCACTGTGGATTCAACATCATGTTCCATATGAACCCAACGAGAACCATCGATATCACATTTGGAAGATAAGCCAAAGTCTGGAACAACCGTTTTCCCTTTATGTTCGTGGTCAGTAAAACCGCTATAAGGAAACCGAGACCGAGTTCAAGGATGGATACCATGATGAAAAAATATATGTTGTGAAAGAGGGCATTTCTGAATTCAGCTCCGAATGGTCCCGTGAGAATATCTCTGAAGTTTTTCAAACCAACGAAAATTTTTGGGCCAACTCCGGGCCAATTGTAGAAACTCAGTATGAAACTGTATATGAAGGGGTATATGACGAAGATGGTGTAGAGCAGAATTGCGGGGGTGGAAAACAGTAACATGTATCTGATCTTCACCTTTTGCATTCATTCATCCTCCCCGAGGGGAAACTTGGAAACGGAGCCCCATTCGGGGCTCCAAGTTCATCGCCGATCATTTTCCAAGCCTTTTCTTGAGTGGTTCGAACCACCGTGAAAGTGCATCTTGAGCTTTCTTTGCCAACTCCTCTGGGGTTATTTCTCCAGCATACATTGCTTGCATTCCTGGACTCAGGACATCCTGGTAGAGAGAAGGTTTACCCGAAACGAACACGCTTCCAACCCAGTAGACGTAAGGTGAAGCATGTTTGGAAGCGACTTCCAAGATTTCCTTCAGCAATTCATCCTCCGGCATCTTTGCGCCTTTGACAGCTGGTATGTTGTAAGTTTTCTCGGCAAATATTGTTCCAAACTCAGGTGTGGCTGCGAATTTTAGAACCTCGAGAGCTGCATCCGGATTCTTCGAATTTGAAGTCAACGCCAACGCTCCATCCATGAAAACGTACGCCCAAGGTTGACCACATTCACAGTCGGGCGGTGCCATGAAGTATCCAACGTTTCCCTCCATCTCCGGATTCAATTCCTTCCAGTTTCCATACCCCCATATTCCGTAGAAGACCATCGCAGCTTGTTCGAAGGCGAAGGCGGAATTCAAATCATCTGTTGTGTTCGCCATGAATCCATCCTGATAGTAAACTTTAAGATCGTTCAGGAGTTTGTTGACGTATATCCAGTCGGGATCCATGAAATCCGTGTGCCCCTCCATGAGCCTCTTTATCCAGCAAGGACCAAGTATACTCGTTCCAACTATGGCATGTTGCATCGTCAAAGCCCACGCACTCTTCCCAGGAACAAAGAATGGGATCACACCGTTTTCTTTCAAAATTCTTGCATTTTCAACGAGCTCATCCCAAGTTTTCGGTTCCTTCAACCCATATTTTTCATATATTCTCTTGTTGTAGAATATACCGACGACCTGGACCGCAAATGGAACACCGTATGTTTTTCCCTTGTATCTTATGTTGTTCAGGACCCCCTCTGAGAAATTCGATAGATCCACCTTTCCATCGATTGGGATCAGCAGTCCAGCCTCGATAAGAGACTGTGTTCTGACCCCGGGCAGTCTTCTCGAATAGATTATGTCTGGACCCTTTCCACTCTTTAGAGTCATCATCACTTTGGAATCGTATTCCGTCGGTAGGAATGCTCTGTAAACTATTTCAATGTCTTTTCCCATTTCGTTCAGCCTCTTTTGAACCTCTTCCCAAACCGGCTCGTCCTGTGATCTCCAGCTCCATATCTCAACTTTGACCTTTGGAAATAAAGAAACAACTGAGAGAAGAAGGATACCCACAACGATGAGAATAAACGATCTTTTCATGAATCCAACCTCCCCGAAGAGAAATGTGGTAATGATAATTATAACATATATTTTATTTTCTTTTTTCTACCTTGAATTTAACCATGAACCTCTTCAAAATGGGTTTATCCAAGATTTTCAGGATCAGGGCAGATATCATCAACGATGACACGGATATATAAAATGAAATCTTTTCATCCTTGAAAGACATATAACTGAAAAGAGCGGAGAGGATGAAGATCAGAAGGGGAACAATGTAGACGAAAAACGTGAGTTTCGTCATCATCCACTTTGGAACCTCGATCTCAACTATATCATCCTTCGTCAACTCGACATTCAATCTTTCATCTTTGAGTCTCAAGATGCGACCTCCATCGCTGGCACGACACACACGGGATAAGGCACATCCTGAGCAACCATCATCCAGATCATCGCCCCCAATCTTCATCAATTCTATCTCATCGTTCCTCACTTCCACAACCTTGAACAATTCCTTCACAGCCCCACCTCCTCCAGAGTTTTTCTGAGATCATCCTCGACCAAGTGTAGATATCTTTCCGTCGTCGTTATCCTTTTGTGATTCAGCAACTCTTTTATCTTGTATATCGAGACGTTCTTTCTCATCAGCATGGTTGCAAAGGTGTGTCTGAGGACGTGAGGTCCCATTTTTTTCTTCCTTAATCCGGATAATTTGAAAAATTCCTTTACAATTCTGTAGATCATCGACCTATCGATTCTTTTTCCCGTCCTGCTCACGAACAGATACTCCGATGATTCAACATTTTTATTTCTGATGCTCATGTATCTCTTCAAAACTTCCGCATTTTCCCTACCCAAATAGACCAGATCCATCCTGTTTCCCTTCCTTCTTACTTCGAGGACAGCACCGAGATCGTCGAAATGAACATCCCGAACTTTCAGATTCACAAGTTCACTCACCCTCAATCCAGTTGACAGAAGGACCCTGATCATCGTTTTGTTTCTCAAACTCAGAAAATCCTCATCCCCATCCAGCTTCAAATTTTTCCTCAGCATTTCGTATTCTCTCTCATTCAGAAAGACGGGATTCTCCTCGTTCACCTTCGAAAATTCGACATTTTCCATCGGATTTTCCTCCACCAGATTTCTGCTTTTCAAAAATTTATAGAATTTCCTGAGAACGGAAACAGTTCTGTTAATTGCCCTTGGACCAGAACTTAAAGAGCATAGGAACTCCTCCACATCATCACGATCGACTTTCAAAAGATTTTTTCCCCTCCCTTCCATGAATTTTTGAAATCTCCTTATCTCTCTTCTGTATTCCTCGATCGTTAGATTCGAGTATGCCTTTCTCTTCAAATCCATCACGAATCTTTCAACGAGATTCCTCATACTCTTCCAGAACCTCCAAAGCCTTCAATATGCTTTTTCTTGCTCTGTCGAGCATCCTTTTGATCATGTTTAGATCGTCCGGTAAGGTTATCATCAAAGTTTTCCTCCTTATACCAACTATGGATCGCAGGATGGGGATTCTCGGATCGTCATCGCACAGAAGGATGAATTCCAAGCCATGCAATCTTCTATCCATTATCGAAAGTATGGCTTCAGGCACCACATCTTCCCTCGTTAAGCCTATTCCACCTACGGTTATCAAAAGGTTAACTCTGCTTTCCACGAGTTCGAAGAGCTTCTCCTTGATCTCTTGGAAATTCAACTCAAGTGTATGACTCTCCGTTTCAAGACCCCAACCATTCAGATACTCCTCCAAATCTCGCATCTTCGGACATCCTATGTAAACGATGACGGATCTTCTCAACCTAACCACCTTCCCATTATTATCAGATCGATATAAATCCCATCTTTGAAAACAGCTCTTTTTTTCCTACCCTCAATTTCGAATCCGTATTTCAAATAAAGATTGATGGCTCTCTCGTTCCCATCCACAACTTCCAGCTGTATCTTCTTGATCCCAACCTTTTTAGCCCACAGGATGAGCGTATTCAAGAGAGCACTTCCTATTCCCAACCCCCAGTATTTCTTACGAACGCTTATACCAAATTCCCCCTTGTGTTTCACCCTCCTGCGTTTCCCACCCCTGAAATTCAGCATGCCGACTACCTTCCCATCGAACTCAGCCACGAGAAAGAGATCGTTCTTGGATTCCCTGTACATCTTTATGATTTTTTTCTCCCTCTCGATATCCCAATCTATCTCATCCGGTTCGGACAGAAGAAAATCGCTTTCACTTACAACTAACTCCATATGTTCGAGGATTTCTTTCGCATCGTTCTCATTTGCTTCCCTCACTAAAAGCACTCTTCCATCTTTCAGCTTGTATTCCATGGTTACTCCCATTTCATCAAGATCTGAGGTTTGCCGCATCTCGGATGTTTTATCACCTCCACCTCCACATCGTAAAGTTCTCTCAATTTATCATTTCTATAAATCTCATCGATTCTACCATCGGTTAAAATTTTACCATCTTTCAGGAGTATCACACGATCGCATAAAAGACTCGCCATGTTTAGATCATGGAAGGAAACGATGAGAGTTTTCCCTTCCTTCTCGACGAGATACTTCATGAATTTTGCGATTCTGTAAGAATGATCGAGATCGAGGTGGGATGTCAACTCATCCGCGAGTATCACCCTTGTGTTCTGAACGTAAGACTTGGCTATTATCACCCTCCTCTTCTCACCTTCACTCAAGCTGTGGAATTCTCTGTCTACGAGCTCCCGAAGTTCGAAGACATCCAGGGCTCTCTCTATCATCCTATCATCTTCCGGATGGTGGTTTTTGAGGAAGGTGTGATATGGAATTCTCCCCATCCTTAGAATGTCCAGAACACTGAAATCGAATATCGGATTGAAATTCTGTGAAACCACCGTCACCATCTTCGCTCTCTCGATGGGTTTTATGGCTCTCAAGTTTTTCCCAAAGAGAAGAATCCTTCCATCGTAATCCCTCAGAAATCCGGAGATCGTTCTGAAAAGTGTCGTTTTTCCAGAACCGTTTGGTCCTATTATTCCTACCATCTCTCCCTCCTCAACTTTGAAATTTATTACCTTCAAAACTTTGGAAATTCCGTCGTATGAGAAACTTAGATTCTCAACTTCGACCGCGATCATACCCTCTCACATCCTGTATTTTCTTCTCTTGAGAATGTAGATGAATATGGGTATTCCCACAAAGGATGTTATCACGCCTATGGGCATCTCCGTTGGTTGAAACAGAGTTCTCGATATGGTATCGCATATCACAAGTAGTTCCCCACCTGCGATGAAGGACATCGGTATGGTCAATCTGTGATCCGATCCGAATACCATCCTGACCATGTGGGGAACAACGAGACCGACGAAACCTATTATTCCCGATGTCGAGACGACGAAGGCAGTCATCAAACTGCCGATCACGAACACCATGATCTTCACCAATTCGATTCTCACCCCAAGATAAACCGCTTCTTCCTCACCGAGAGATAGAGCGTTTAAACTGTTTGCCAATGTGAGAAAGGAAAGAAAACCAAGTGTGGAAACGATGGAAAGCTTAAGAAGATCATCCCAGTAAACACCGGACAGACTCCCCATGAGCCAAAATGTGGAATGACTCACATTTCTCCAATAGAAGGTTATCGTGAATGTGATCAGAGAACCGAAGAGAAGATTCACGATTGCACCACTAAGAATCAACTCAACCACCGGGAGTGTTCTTTTTCTGAACGCAATGGAGTAGGTCAGAATTATCGAAAGAAGTGCGAAGATGAAGCTCATGGTTTCAACGTTGGAAAACCAGTAGAATCCCATGAATTGGTTCAAGGCTATCGCCAGAACCGCTCCAAAAGCAGAACCAGCGGATATTCCGAGAATGTATGGATCCGCTAAGGGATTCCTCAGGATGCTTTGAAAACCCATTCCAACTATTGAAAGGGCAGAACCGGCGAAAAAACCACCGAGGATTCTCGGAAGCCTGATCTTCCAGATCACAGCTTCAACCATCCCACTGGTTTTTCCAAGTAGAGAATCGATGATCTCCCTCGGGCTTATGTAGAAACTCCCGAGGGAGAGACTGATGAGCATCAAGACGGGTAAAGAGATTATTGAAAGGATGAGAAAGATCCTCGTTTTTTTCATCTTCCAGCATGGAATAACTTGTAGAGCAGTTCCACCAAATCGACCAAATCAGGTCCAGGTGTGCTCGCAATGTTTCCATCTATCGGGAATACCTTGTTTTCTTTTACAGCTTTCAAATCCTTGAAAATCTTCATATTCTTGAAATTCTCCACAACTTTTTCCTTACTTGTGGGATCAAAATAAGGCACGAGGATCACATCCGGATCGTTTCTGATGACAAACTCGGGATCCACACTCAGCCATCCGTTCGGACCAGTGTATCCACTGGCTATGTTGACACCCCCAGCAAGTGCTATCGCTTCGTTCAAAAAGGATCCTTGACCACAAGTCCATATTTCCTTCGATCCGGGATACATCGATGCGTAGAAAACCCTCGGTCTCTCATCCAACGGAATTTGGTAAGCTTTCTTTGCCAGATTCAGCAATTTCTCTCTCAATTTCTTGGATATTTCCCTCGATCTCTCCGGAAGGTTGAAGATAACTCCCAAGAGCCTCAAAGTTCTGAAGATATCCTCGAAATTCCTCGGATTTACAACGAAAGCTCTCAAATTCACCTTCTCCAGTTTTTCCACTTCGGATGCTTGGAAACCTCCAAAGAGAAAGACAACATCTGGATTCAACGCGACTATCTTCTCGATGTTCAACGGGACGAGATAACCTATTCTCTCAGCCTTCGTGTAGAAAACATCGAAGTCCGTCACACCAACTATCTTCGATTCCACACCGAGTTTGACCAAGTAATTCGTGACGAGAGGAGCAGCAGAGATGACTCTGTTCGGTGTGGTATCGAAGATCACCACCCTTCCAAGATCATCGATCACGGTCAGAGGCTGGGAGAAGATCATCATGGATAGGATGAAGGTGAAGAAACAGAGAAACAGGAAAACCTTCCTCATGCTCAAGCACCTCCTCAGATCCTTTTTTGGAAAAGAAAATCCCCACCATCTTGGTCTCGAAGATGGTGGTTCACAAGCTTCTGAGCAGGTCTCCTGGCTCCCGGATCACCCTACTCTCCGCACCTTCCCAGGCTCTTCAGCCCAGTGGTTCAATGCGGATTTCGTCCCCGGTCACAGTGGCGGACCCGCACCGGACTTTCACCGGTTTCCCTTTTAAGTCCCCGAAGGGACACTCAGAAGCTTTGAAAATATTCAATTGTAAATAAATTATACCATTAAATTTTGGATACAGGGAACACTTGAGAGTCAAATTGAACTGATGAAACGAAAATCATTGAAAATTGAGATTTTTTGATGTATCATTTATTTCCAAAGGATAACAATGTGTAAATCTGCTGAGAAAAAGTTGTGTTGAAACTTTAACTCTCGTTGTTAATGGTACAGGCGGGGGTTGGGGTGAATCACAGAAAACAAGTTATTCTGATGTTTTTATTCGTGATCGCCATATTTATATTCATATTTCTCCAAGACAGGGCTTTAGATGTGCCGGATGATTCCATCGAGCTCAAGAAATGGTTCAAAATCGATGAAGGTAAAATTGAGCGGAAAACCGCTGTGGAACTTCCATTCCACACATTTATCGATGGCATCAAAATTTTAACATTCACCCATCGGATCGATTCTTCAAAACTGACGAAGATGGCGAATCCATATTTGATCGTTGGAATCTTTGGGCAAGCCTTTAGGTTGAGAATCAACGATCTCACAATAGAAGAGATTGGCGATATGGAAAAAGGAAAAAGTGAAATAGGTTACAATCCCTTTCTGATAAGGATCCCACCGGAGATTTTAAAGGATGGTCAGTTGAATTTTGAACTTCAAATATATTCAATGTATGAAGTGGGAATAAGGTATGCCTTCATCTTACCGAGGGAAAAAGCCTTATTTTTCTACCATATCAACAGATTCTCGACGAACGAGATCTCCACACTGAGCTTGGGTTTCTCGATAGGGTTGAGCATATTGTTCATAATATTGGGAGCTTCGTTCAAAAACAGAGGATACCTTGATTTTGGAATAGCTTCTATTTTTCTCATCTTTTCGTTCCTTGGTATGATGACTATAGAAGATTCCCCCATCCCCGTTGTTCTTCTCAGAAAGATCGTTTATCTCTCCCTCTACTTGCTCTTTATACATTTATACATGGGATACAAACGGATATTCGGAGAAAGTAGATTCACGAAATTCACAAGGAATCTCATAATATTTTACATGCTACCGATAATTTTCAACATGATTTTCATATGGAACATGAAATCTCTGGTTGTGTTTCATCTCATGTATATAATCCTTATAATGTTTGGAAGTATGGAATTAGCTCTGTGGATCTCCAAGAGATTCCAGAAAAACATCTTGATGACGATGGCTTACATTTTGATTCTATCCTTCTCAGTGCACGACGTGATGATGAAGTTCTTCGAGGTTCTGAGCATAGATTACACAAGATGTGTGCTCAGTGGATTGGGGTTGAGCATAGGATTCATGATAATGGGAATCTCACTGGCCAGAGATTTCATAAAATCGGAGCACGAGAGGGAGAGGGCGAGGATGAAGATGGAGGAGCTCTACGAGAAGGCGATACGTGATGGCTTAACGAATGTTTACAACAGATCGGTGATAAATGAGATGAACGGGATGGTCGATAAAAATTATTCCATCATGTTTCTGGATGTGGACAATCTCAAACAGATAAATGACAACTACGGTCACGATGTTGGGGATAAAGTGTTGATTGAGGTTGCAAATGTGATAAAGAAAAATGTTAGAAAGAGCGATCTTG
>Ga0164318_10005923_pt1 | contig 11835 bp, 9 predicted proteins | sample GuaBasSedimGuay9_FD_113734 | JGI IMG/M metagenome (GOLD analysis project Ga0164318, IMG submission 113734) | Subseafloor sediment microbial communities from Guaymas Basin, Gulf of California, Mexico - Guay9, Core 4571-4, 0-3 cm | ecosystem: Environmental > Aquatic > Marine > Hydrothermal vents >... | reverse complement strand
TCTTCACCCTCAAGCTGGGTTTTGAGAATATTTATAATTCGTTCTACATCCATTCTTTATCTTATAATCTTTAACATAGTTATGACCAACCTTCAACAGATGGATAAGGCATTTAAGGGTGAGTTCATCATACTCGGTAATATAATCACCGAAAAGGGTAAGAAAGCAGAGTATCTATGGGTTAAAGATGGCAGGATTAAAACAACCGGCGATGGGATACCACTCCACTCACCACGCAATATTCCAATGACACTTCTGGCACCCAACTGGTATGTGCTACCGGGTCTATATGATTCTCATGTTCATCTCAGGCAGACAGCAATACACTCAATTACCACAGACCTTTCAGAGGCGAGGTGTAAAAACGACATCATTGAAATCATGCGTAGTTCTCCTGAGGTGGGTGGCATAAAAATCGGGCGTTGTTTTGATGACACAGCATTTCCCAATGGCGACATTCCGACCCGAAGGGACTTGGATTGTGTTTCAGACCGCCCTGTCTTCATATCAAGGATTGATTCCCATTTATGCGTGGTAAACACCGCCTTTTTGAAGTATGCAGACGAATCTATGGGAATTGAATTGCCAGAAACCAGAGATGGGATATTCAGAACAGAACTTTATAATCTCCTCTATGACATCGCTATGTCAGGTATTGATGAACAAACCGTTGAAAAAGCGATATTAAAAACAATTGATGAAACGATTAAAAGGGGCATAGTATATTTACATTGCCTGGAAGGTGGGAAGATAGACCCCGTAAGTGAAGCAATCCAATTAAGGGAGACACTTGGTAAAACGAATATAAAGTATAGGATATATCCTCAGACATTTGAAATAGACGAGGTAGTAGATGCTGGATTTGACACCATAGGAGGATGCCTTCTGGTAGATGGTTCCATTGGTTCAAGGACGGCGGCGTTAACTGAACCATACAGCGATAAACCCGATGACTATGGAGACCTCTACCTTACCAGAGAAACTCTTACACCCTTTATAATGAGAGCAACTGGCAAGGGGCTTCAGACAGCATTTCATACCATCGGCGATAGAGCCACTGAGGAGGTTATATCTGCCTATCAGAGTGTAGGTTCACTTGCGAGCGAGATGAGATGCCGGATGGAGCATTTCGTAGTGGCAACCAATGAACATATTAAACATGTATCAGAACTGGGATTATGCGTCTCCATGCAACCGACATTTGACCGTATGTGGGGTGGCGAGGGCGGAATGTATAACATTAGATTGGGAGGGCGAAAGACAAACAGGATAAGAAGTGCCTATAAGAGTGGAATAGTAGTGGCAGGTGGTAGTGATTCCGACATCACACCATTGGATAGTTTGCTCGGTATGGCATCTGCTATGAATCATCACAATCCAGAGGAACGACTGACATTTGAGGAAGCACTTCATATATATACCTATAACAGTGCATATCTGGCATTTGAGGAAAAAGAAAGGGGTTCACTCACCAAAGGCAAATATGCTGATTTCATCATCGTGAATGATAATCCAGAGGTCTGTTTAGATGTGGAACACCATAACCTAAAAGTCCTTGCTACCTTTATTGACGGCGACCCAATATTTCTTTCAGAAGAACTCTACTCCTGTGTCCCATAATACCAGAACCTTTAAACACCAATATCATTGCAAAGATTAGACAAATATGCTATTTTCTATGAGAAAGGAGAATATAATGAGTTTTTATCCAATAATAGAGATTGAGGGTATAGGAGAAATCTACAAATCCAAATTGAATGAGGTGGGAATAAAGGATACCCGGGATTATCTGGAGAGGTCAAAGACACCTATTGAAAGGGAGAAACTATCCAAGGAGACGGGCATCCCCGAGAAATTGATACTGGAATGGGCTAACCTCTCAGACCTGATGAGAATTGATGGTGTTGCCGAGGAATATGCCGACCTTATGGAAGAAGCCGGTGTTGATACAGTAAAAGAACTGAAAAACCGCGTTCCAGAAAACCTCTATGAGAAGATGAAAGAGATAAACGAGATGAAGAATCTCGTTAGAAGGTTACCCTCTTTGAATGATGTGAAATCGTGGGTGGAACAAGCGAAGGAATTACCACCAATGCTTGAGTATTAACTACACTGACGATATACAAATGCTCAACAGTGATATTTACACGATTACAATATCTATGTGTTTGGTGTTTAGAAATCTGGTGGTCTCTGAATGTAAACTTTCAGAAATGAGTTTTAGTGAGGTGTAAGAAATGGTTGAGTATGAAATGTTCTATTCCAATCCAACAACCAAAGCAAAGAGGTCTGAGATAAGAGAGCTCTTAAAGCTCACAAGAAAACCTGAGATTATATCGTTTGCTGGAGGGCTCCCATCACCCCTTTCATTCCCTGTTAAAGACATAAAGGAGATATGTCAGTATGTTCTGGAGAAAGATGCTGATGTTGTTCTACAGTATGGTCCAACCGAGGGCGATATGTCCTTAAAAGAGGAGTTGGCTAAGTGGATGGAGAAGGATAACATCAGGGTATCTCCAGAACAGATACTCATTACTAATGGCAGTCAGCAGGGTCTGGACCTAGTGGGGAAGATTTTTTTGAATCAAGGGGATATTATAATTGTTGAGATGCCGACATACATAGGTGGACTCCAAGCATTTAACAGTTATATGGTTCGTATGGAAGGTGTTCTGCAGGATGACAATGGAATGAATATGGACCTGTTAGAGAGAAAGCTGGGGGAACTTAAGGGGCGTGGTGAGAAACCCAAATTTATCTATGTGGTTCCCGACTTTCAGAATCCATCAGGCGTCACGATGCCCGAGGACAGACGAAGAAAACTCCTTGAACTCGCATCAGAATATGACACAATGATAATAGAAGATAGCCCGTATAGAGAGCTCAGATACACTGGAAATCAACCACCTCCAATATACAGTCTTGATACCGAGGGGCGTGTGGTTAGTATGGCAACCTTCTCCAAGATATTCTGCCCCGGTTTTCGTCTGGCGTGGATATATGGACCTGCACCACTGATTGACAAAATGGTGATGGCAAAGCAGGGAATTGACCTCTGCTCCCCATCATTCAATCAGGCAGTCGCAGCAGAGTTTATGCGGAGGGGATTACTCTCTAAGCACATTGAAAAGATTAAGGAAATGTATAAGGAGAAGAGACAGTTAATGCTTGATTCACTTGAGAAGTATATGCCAGACAGTGTGAGCTGGACAAAACCTGAGGGCGGATTATTCCTATGGGTCAAACTACCAGAGGATATGAACACAGTGGAGCTCCTCAAGAAAGCCATTGAGAACAATGTTGCCTATGTCATCGGCTCAGCATTCCACTACGATGGAAGTGGTAAAAACACGATGCGATTGAATTTCTCGTTCCCTTCAAAAGAGCAGATTGTGGAAGGCATCAAACGCTTATCAGAGGTCATCAAAAAGGAGATGTAATAAAGATTGTCGGCAGACCTAACCGGTTATAAAGATTACCTGAGGAGGATTGCATTTGATATGGGTGCAGTCCTCTTCGGTATTGCAAATATTGAAAACATAGATGAAAAGAGGAGTGAATTACCTGAGATAATTAGGGATTACCCAAGAGCAATCTCGGTAGCGATAAGATTATCATCCAATGTTCTTGACACCATAACAGACCATCCCACCAAAATCTATCTTCACCATTACAAGCAGGTAAACTACCGCCTGGACCAGATTGCATTACGATTGAATTCTATCCTGCAGTTCTGGGGTTATAGTGCACTGCCAATACCCGCCTCTCAGATAGTTGATTGGGACGCACTAACCGGAGATGCATCGCATAGAGTAATTGCCAATCTCGCTGGATTGGGTTTTATAGGGAGAAGCAGATTACTTGTAAATCCCGAATTCGGCTCTCAGATAAGGTTGGTCTCGGTCTTGACCGATTGCCTTATCCCCTTTGGCAAACCAATCAATGGGAACTGTGGTGATTGCTATAAGTGTATGGAGGTTTGCCCTGCGGGTGCAATAAATGAAAGCCCGGATGAATTCGCTCTTGACCTTTGCAAGGAGAAATTAAAATCATTCGGCAGAGCGGGAATGGGGCAATATATATGCGGAGTATGTGTAAAGGTATGTCGCGGTAGCAAAAATAGTTCTACTAAAAAGTAGATGTGTTAGTTCTATACACCTTGATATACAGTATTGTTTATGTTATAGAATACAACAATGTCCAGAATATTGCTCATATTATCAGTTGTTCTTTTAATATCGGTAGCATTCCCCCAGGACCTTCTGGTCATCAAGGATATTGAGATAGATGGATTGGTAGATATACCTCCTGAAAGGGTTTTATCTGTTCTGAAAATGAAGGTTGGTGATTCGTTTACGGAGACGCGCCTTGCAGAGACGGTCAGGTCAGACCTGCGCCGCCTTCATAAACTTGACCTGTTTGGAATGATGAAGGTAGAGATGGAGGAGGCAGAAGATGGCGTCGTAATCAGATATTATCTGGAGGAATATCCGCTGATAAAAGAGATTACATATGAAGGGAACAACAACTTGAGTAACAAAGATATCAAGAAGATGCTCAAGATAAGTGAGGGTGATAGAGTAAACCCTCTCAAGATTCAGGAGACAATTAACGCGATAACAGACAAGTATATTGAAAAGGGGTATAGAGAGGTGGATGTCAATGCGGTCGTTGACGAACTTGAAGATAGTAAGGTTGTATTGAAGTTCAAGATAAAAGAGGGCAAGAAGGTTACAATTCGTCGTATAAAGATTGAGGGTAACGAGGTTCTATCCGACTGGTATATCAGAGCAAAGGTTCTAGATACTAAGGTGGACAGATTCTACAATACAAAGACGCTGGACCCAGATGTTTTAGAAGACGATTTAAGGAGGTTGGAGGAAGCATATGCGAACAAGGGTTATATTCAAGCGCGGGTAACTAATCACGAGGTCAGAGATGTCCCTGGCAAAAATCAGATAGATATAATCATATATGTAAATGAAGGCAAGCAATACAGTGTTGGAAATATAGATATAAGTGGTTCTCATGTAATCAAGACCGAAGATTTGCTTGGATTAATCCCATTCAAACGTGGTAACAATTATAATCAAGGTAAACTAGATAATGCGATTACAGATATAATGCAGGAGTATTACAGCCGGGGTTATATATTTGCTAACATTGATAAGATTGTTGATATAGATGAAGATACGGGGTCTGTAAACATTAGAATTGTTATTGAAGAGGGAAAACCTGCTAAGATAAGGCAGATAATTATATCAGGTAATAACACAACGAGGGACGAGGTGATAAGGAGGGAGATGAGAATATATCCCGGGCATACATACCGAGAGAACAGGGTCGTAAGAAGTTTACAGAGGATATTCAATCTGGGTTATTTTCAGAATATCAATAGAGACATAGTTACAGTTCAGGGGAGTGACCAGGTTGACCTGATAGTAATTGTTGAGGAGAAACCTGGAACCGCGAAGGTGAATTTTGGTGCTGGTTATTCAACTCTGGATGGTATTGTAGGAACAATTGACATTGACTGGTCTAACTTTGACATATCTAAGATGCCTAAAATATGGAAGTGCAAGGGAGCCGGTCAGAGGTTATATTTCTCCGTTGAATTTGGAAAACGGCGACTATTCTATAATGTGGGCTTCACGGAACCATGGCTATTTGGTATGCCTATATCTATGAGTATGAACTTTTATAGAACACGATTGTATAGATTCACCTACGAGGATAAACGGCTGGGTTCAAGTATCTCCTTTGGCAAACCACTCTCTGAGTATGTGTATGGAAATATAAAATATAAAGTTGAAAAGGTAAAAGTGGAATCTGACTATGAAGAAGATGAACTCCCTGACTGGATTGCTGAAAATATTGGAACCAGAATTACCTCTTCGGTCAGGTTTATGGTTGACCGCGACTCAAGGGATAATACCTTCTTCGCTACTGAGGGGAGTGATTCATATATATCATTTGAGGTAGCGGGAGGTCCATTTGCCGGCAATGTTGATTTCTTTAAGATTGAAGCAACCAATTCATGGTATTTCAAATTTCTATGGAAGACAGTCCTTGCTACACGACTTGCCGCTGGTTATGTATCCGCATATGGAGATACTGATGAGGTTCCTATATTTGAACGCTTCTACATAGGTGGAAGCCAGACGGTAAGGGGCTACGATGACTGGGAACTCGGACCTATGGATAAATATGGTAATCCTGAGGGAGGAACTGTGATGTTATATTCAAACCTGGAATACAGGGTTCCTATAGTAAAGGATATGCTCTATTTGGTTGCATTCTGGGATTCGGGGTATTCGTGGAGGGACTTCCGTTCGGTTGACTTCAAGGACCTGCAAAGTGGAGTGGGTGGAGGCGTAAGAATTGACATCCCTATGCTTGGACTAATGGGCTTTGACTACGGCTACAGCTTAACACATCACAACGGACTCCTTCACTTCTCTGTTGGCTCTACCTTCTAAAATAACACGAACTACAATTTTGAAACCGCTATATAATAAATCTATTAACTTGAATATTAGCATCTTTATAATATAATTCCTAATAACATGAGAAATTTTATGAGGTGAACGAGATAATTATGAGAAAATTTGCATTGATTATTGGAGTTTTACTCCTGACTCTGGCACTTTCTACTCCAGCATTTGCCAAGGATTTAAAACTTGCTTATGTAACTATGGAAGAGGTGCTCAATAACTACACACTTTATATACAGGAGATGAACAGGATACAGAAAGAACTATCCGAAAAAGAGAAAGAAGTGCAAGCATCGCTGGATGAATATCAGAGAAAATTAGACGAACTTCAAGGAAAGATGTTGAACCCTATGTTGTCAGAAGAAGCCAGAGCACAGGCGGGAGATGAGTACACTCAATTGATGAACGAGGCATTCTCATATAGGGATAGAGAACTGTCTCAGTTAGATGCATGGAGTCAGAAACAAATACAACCGGTTCTTGAGAAAGTATATTATGAGATTGCAGATATTGCTGAGGAAGAGGGCTATGATTTCGTCTTTAACGAATCAAGTAGTTTGGTCTTCGCCAATACAATACATAACATTACGCAGAAAGTGATTGACTCTCTTAACGCAAAGGCAATGGAAGAAACGCAAACTCCATCAGAGTAGATAGGTTGTAATTCCACATTATGACTGACAAAAGACAGAAGAAGGCGCTTACGCTTGAATGCATTGCCAGTATGATAAAGGGCAATCTGGTGGGAGAAGGGAGCATTGTAATCACTGGTGCAAGTGGAATAAAGGAAGCGGTTGAAGGCGACATAACATTCGTTCATGACACGAAATACCTGAAATATCTGAATGATACAAAAGCATCTGCAGTTATCCTTAAGGAGGGGTGGGATAATGCTGGCTTACCCACAATCTTTGTAAAAGAGCCCTACTTTGCTTTTGCCACAGTCGTAAGGGAGTTTTACGAACTCGGTTATTTCTTCCATGACGGAATATCGGAGAGGGCGGTCGTTCACCATGATGTGAAACTGGGCAAGGGTGTAAGTATTCAACCCCTTGCTGTTATAGAACCAGGTGTTGAAATATGTGAGAACACAATCATTGGAGCAGGTTCATATATTGGTCTTAACACCAAAATTGGCTCTGAATGCATTATCCACCCAAATGTCACAATAAGAGAGAATATAATCATAGGTAATAGAGTGATAATACATTCCGGTTCTGTAATAGGTAGTGATGGATTTGGTTATGCCCATAACGATAAGGGTTTCTTTAAGATACCACAGATAGGGACAGTAATCATAGGTGATGAGGTGGAGATAGGTGCTAACTGCACTATAGACAGGGCTACACTTGGGGCTACAAAGATTGGTGATGCTACCAAGATAGACAATCTGGTTCAGATTGCTCATAATGTAGAAGTTGGTAAAAATTGTGCAATAGTTGCTCAGGTTGGTATATCGGGTTCTACCATAATAGGTGACAATGTCAAACTTGGTGGTCAGGTTGGTGTGATAGGTCATCTGAGGATTGGTGATGAAGCACAGGTTGCAGCACAGTCAGGAGTGGCAAAGGATATACCAGCTGGCACACGGTGGATGGGCTCCCCTGCCAGACCACTAATGGATGCTAAGAGAATTGAGGCATTCCTATCCAGATACGACCGAATTATGGATAGGTTAAGAGAACTAGAGAAGAAGGTAGAAAGAGATAAGAGTAAATAATACTATATTAAGAAAATACCATGGCAAAACAGAGGAGCATATCAAAAGAGGTTGAGACCAGAGGCGTGGGCATACACACCGGTGAGGAGGTATCAATACATCTCAAACCACTCCCCCCAGACAGTGGGATTATATTTAAGAGAGTAGATATCAATAGAGATGTATGCATACCCGCAACGATTGAAAATGTTACCTCTTATGTTCGAGGGACTAATCTGGGAAAAGATGGCGTAGAGATAATGACTGTTGAACATCTGTTATCTTCAATATATGGTCTTGGTATAGATAATATGTTGATTGAAAATACTGGAGGAGAAATACCCGCTTGTGATGGCTCTGCCATTGACTTCGTTAATTTGATTGATAAGGCAGGCATAATAGAACAGAATGAGGAGAAGAGATATCTGTCTGTATCCAGACCGGTGTTATATACCAAAAATGATGTCTCTATTGCTATCTACCCAGAGGAAGAGTTATCTATATCCTATACCATATCATTCAATCATAAATTTCTTAACTCACAGTTTGCGCATATTTCCATAAACGAAGACAATTACAGGAAGAACATCGCACCAGCAAGAACTTTTGTTTTTTACAAAGATGTAGAAGCACTTAGAAAACAGGGACTTATAAAGGGTGGAAGCACAGAAAATGCTCTTGTTATTACGGACGAGGGCTTAATGGAGGGAGAACTTAGGGATAAGAATGAATTTGTATATCACAAGATTAGCGACTTTATAGGTGACCTATGTCTCATTGGAGGAACCCTCAAAGGAAGGTTGGTTGCAATAAAGGCGGGTCATAAGAGCCACATTGAATTTATAAAGAAACTGAAGCACTACTTTGATATGCAACCAATTCTTGAGGCACCCAATTCAGACCCAATATATGATATTGACGCTATAAAGAAGATTCTCCCCCACCGTTATCCCTTCCTACTGGTGGATAAGATTACCTATAAAGAGGGCAATAGAAGGGTAATAGGAGTTAAGAATGTTACATTTAACGAGCCCTTCTTCGTAGGTCACTTTCCAGACACCCCCATAATGCCAGGTGTATTAATACAGGAGGCGATGGCACAGGTAGGGGGAGTTTTATTGTTGACCACTGTGAATAACCCAACCAGCAAAATCGTCTATTTTCTGGGTATAAACAATGCCAAGTTCAGAAAACCAGTGTTTCCAGGAGACACACTAGTATTTGACCTACACACAACACGTCTCAAGAACAAGATATCCGAGACAAAAGGACGGGCGTATGTAAGAGGTGAGTTAGTTGCAGAAGGCGAATATAGAGCGATGCTGGTAGATAAGTAATCTATCCCTTATGTCAATCCATCATCAAGCAATCATAAAAGAGGGAGCTATAATAGCCGAAGATGCTACGGTAGGACCCTTCTCAATCGTTTCTTCCAAAGCTACAATAGGTTCAAGAACCCGAATAGACGATAGTGTTCTAATTGATGGAAGAACCACCATAGGAAAGGACTGCCATATATTTCACGGGGCATCAATTGGCTGTATTCCACAAGATTTGAAGTATGCAGGTGAGGACACCGAAGTTGTCATAGGCGATAAGAACACCATAAGGGAATTTGTCACTATACACCGCGGAACCGCTATGGTGGGAACGACAGAGATTGGTTACGGTAACCTTATCATGGCTTATGTCCACATCGCTCACGATTGCAGAATAGGCAATCACTGCGTCATAGCCAATTCATCTGCACTCGCAGGTCATATAATCGTTGAGGACTATGCAGTTATAGGTGGTCTCGTTCCAATCCACCAGTTTTGCCAGATAGGAAGATATTCTATGATAGGTGGTATGACCAGGATAACCAAAGATGTAGTGCCTTTTGGACTTGTTGCGGGTTACCCACCTCGTGTGTATGGTCTTAACATAGTCGGTCTTAGAAGGCATAATTTCTCCAACGAGAGAATTGATAATCTTAAAAAGACATTTGATATACTCTTCCGCTCTGGTCTCAATGTAAGTCAGGCATTGAAGAAGATAGAAGAGGATGTAGAAAGTAATGGTGATATTACCCATCTTATCAATTTCATTGGCAACTCTAAGAGGGGTATAATCACTGGGTTAAAATGAGCAATGTAATGGCTATTCTCGCCGGGGATGGAGACATCCCATCACTTGCTATAAAGACAGCAATTAAGAAGAACTATAATATTTTGGTGATAGCACTAACAAAGGATTCATACAATAACTTAAAACTTATTACAAAGAACTGTTATCACATAGAGCCAGTAAAATCAGGGAGGATAATAAAAGCGATAAAGGATTTTGGTGCAGGTGAGGTAGTGCTTGTAGGAAGTGTAAATCGCGGGATATTATACAGGGGCACCAAGCCCGACATAACAACAATTCGGGCAATAACCAAACTGAGGGGGTTTGACGATAAAAACATAGTTAATGCTATTGAAGATATACTATCAAAATCAGGCATTACCCTTCTATCGCAAAGAGAATTACTGAATGAGTATATGGCACCCTCCGGTTCAATAGCAGGTAAAAAACCGCCATCAAGTATAATGAAACAGGTCAAGAAGTTTATGCCCATTGCAAAATCATTTGCGAGAATGGGGGCTGGTCAGGTTATGGTAATTAAGAACAACACAATCGTTGCTATTGAAGGTATGGAGGGCACGAATGAAACTATACAAAGGGCTGGTGCGCTTGTCGGTGAAGGTATAATAGTTATTAAAGCAACATCTGAAGACCACGATTACCGTCTTGATATGCCAACAGTTGGTATTGAAACATTAAAAGCGGTAGAAAGGGTGGGTGGTGGTTATATCGTCATTGAGGCGGGTAGAATCTTAATCCTAGACATAGATAAATTTAAAAAGACCGCAAAAGAACTAAAAATATCCGTCTATGGATATTAAGTTATGCCGATTTTAATAGTATAATCTCTAAATGAGCAAAAGTGCAGATATTCTGCTTGTTTGTGGTGAACCATCCGGATTTGTTCACCTTGAGAATATAGCATTAGAGCTTAGGAACCAAACAAACAACATCTCTATTTCCGCTATGGGTTATCCTTCTAATCATATTGATAACCTTATTGTGGATATCAAAGATAGAGCATCAATGGGGTTAACGGACATATTGAAGAATACCCGATTCTATACTAAATCTCTTATGAAACTAAAACAATACATCAATTCTAACAAACCAAAAATAGCAGTTCTGATAGATAACTTTGAGTTCAATGCCCTGTTGCTTAAATGTCTATTTAGAAACTACTGCAACATATTCTACTTCATTCCACCAAAGGTATGGTCCTGGGGTGGTTTCAGGTCAGGTATTCTGAAAAGATACTGCAAAAGGGTCTATACAATCTATCCATTTGAAGAGAAATTCCTCAAGAAATATGGCATTGATATAAGATATGTTGGAAATCCTTTCATCAATAAATATTTACATATAAGAGAGAGCGGTAATGAAAAAAACGCAAATATAATAGGTTTGCTACCCGGAAGCAGGAGAAGTGAGATAATAAGGCACATGCCAGTTCTTTTGAGGGCTGTAAAGATAATCAGGCGAAGATTGAGCTCTATTCGTTTCATACTGGGTGCCTCAAGCGATATAAGAGGGCGC
>Ga0164318_10005922_pt1 | contig 11835 bp, 9 predicted proteins | sample GuaBasSedimGuay9_FD_113734 | JGI IMG/M metagenome (GOLD analysis project Ga0164318, IMG submission 113734) | Subseafloor sediment microbial communities from Guaymas Basin, Gulf of California, Mexico - Guay9, Core 4571-4, 0-3 cm | ecosystem: Environmental > Aquatic > Marine > Hydrothermal vents >... | reverse complement strand
TTTCATTAAAAATTCTCCTCCTTTTATCTTTAATTAGTTCTCTCTGAAAAAAATCAATATCTTATTATCATTAGAATATATAAGATCTATTTTAATTGCAAACCTATACTTTTAAAAAAATTAAGTTGTTATCACTTTTTTACAAATAAAAATATTCAATAAAGATCAAAATATCTATTAAATAATCTTATATAGAGTCTTTAAAAGGGCCTAATTTTAATATATTATTTTAATGAACTTTTTGCAAGAGGGGGTTTTATTGATTCATTGTATCAAGAAACTCTCTATTGCTTTTTGTTTTAGAAAGTTTTTCCAATAAAAATTCCATAGCATCTATAACTCCCATAGGTTGAAGCACCTTTCGCAATACCCAAATCCGCATAAGATCTTCTTTAGGGATAAGCAGTTCCTCCTTTCTTGTACCAGATTTAAATATATCAATAGCAGGGAAAACCCTTCTATCAGCTAATCTTCTATCAAGTTGAAGCTCAAGATTTCCTGTTCCTTTAAATTCTTCAAAGATCACCTCATCCATCCTGCTACCAGTATCAATAAGGGCTGTGCCAATAATTGTTAAACTACCACCTTCTTCAACATTTCGAGCTGCTCCAAAAAACCTTTTTGGCTTGTGCAAAGCATTAGAATCAACGCCACCTGACAAAACCTTACCACTTGGAGGAACTACAGCATTATATGCCCTTGCAAGACGTGTTATTGAATCAAGTAAAATCACCACATCCCTATGATGCTCCACTAATCTTTTCGCCTTTTCTATAACCATTTCAGAAACCTGAACATGTCTTTGAGCAGGTTCATCAAAGGTTGAGCTTATTACCTCTCCTTTTACAGATCGTTGCATATCTGTAACCTCTTCAGGTCTCTCATCAATCAAAAGAACAATCAAAAAACAATCACTATGATTTTGTGTTATACTATTTGCAATATTTTGAAGCAACATAGTTTTCCCAGTCCTTGGTTGAGCTACTATTAGACCTCTTTGTCCTTTACCAATTGGTGTTAAAAGATCCATTATCCGCATCGATAGATTATCAGGTTCTCTTTCTAAAATAAACCTTTCATTTGGATAGATAGGGGTCAAATTATCAAAAAGAATCTTTTCTCTTGCGATCTCAGGATTTTCATAATTTACTGATTCAACTTTAAGTAAAGCAAAATATCGCTCAGAATTTTTTGGTGGTCGTATCTGACCAGCAACAGTATCCCCTGTCCTTAAATTAAACCGTCTGATTTGCGAAGGAGAGATATATATATCATCTGGTCCTGGTAGGTAGTTATAATCAGGTGCTCTTAGAAAACCAAAGCCATCTGGATGAATCTCCAACACCCCTTCACCATAAATTACCCCCTTTTTCTCTGTTTGCGCTTGTAGTATGGAGAAGATCAGATCCTGTTTTCTCATACCAGCAGCATTTTCAACATTAAGTTCTTTAGCAATTTGAGTTAGTTCATTGATCTTTTTTCTTTTTATTTCGGTTAAATTTAATATTTGAGTCACGCTACCTCCTTTTTTCTCTTTAAGGTATTCTTTTTACAAGTCTTTCTAAAATTTTAAATATTTTATAAACCTCCTTTTTTGTATCATAAATAGTACCACTATTATCTATTACATAATCTGCCATTTCTTTCTTTCTCTCAATAGAGATCTGGTTATTAATTCTTTTTAGAGCTTCATCAAATGTTAATGAATCTCTATTCATCAATCTTTTTATTTGTATTTCTAAAGGAACATAAACAACGATAATCTTATTAAAAAATGATTCACTTTTTGTTTCATATAAAAGAGGGGTATCAACTAAAACAACCTGGTTGGAATTATTTTTTAAAATCTTATCAACTTTATCTATTACTCTTTCCCAAATTTTAGGATGAGTTATATTATCTAACAATCTCTTTTTTTCTGGAGAACTAAATATAATTGAACCTAATTTTTTTCTGTCTAACTTACCTTCTTTTGTTAGAATTTGAGAGCCAAAAGATTCAACAACTTGATTAAAAGCAAAAGTCCCAGGAGCTATTACCTCACGAGTTACCTGGTCTACATCAATAATTACCGCCCCTAATTCTTCAAAAATATCAGCAACTGTGGTTTTCCCTGTACCTATACTTCCAGTTAACCCAAAGGTCTTTCTACTCTCTTTTCTCACCTTCTTCAGCGAAGGATCTTCCATAACTATTTTTATTATTCTATGAAATTAAAGTTAGTTAATTACATTTAGACTAACTCTATCAGCGTGAAAAACAAAAGGAAAGTCCCTTATTTTTTTATAATTTTTATTATTATTAATATGCAAAATTTGAATTAAAAATTTTTTAATCATTAAATATCAAGATTTTGAGCTGAAAGAGCATTTTCTTCTATAAATCTCCTTCTACTCTCAATATGGTCTCCCATTAAAATATTGAATATCTCATCTGCATCTATTGCATCCTCTACCTTTACTTGTAGGAGAGTCCTTTTTTCTGGGTTCATTGTTGTTTCCCATAATTGCTCAGCATTCATCTCTCCAAGCCCTTTATAACGTTGAATATAAATACCCTCTTTTCCTTTTTCAAAGAGATAATCTATTAAACTCTCTTTATCTTTAATAGGAACTTCTTTCTCTTTCTCCTTAACAATTAAAGTAACATCTTCTATTTCTTTGATCTCATTATATAGATAAACAAGGTTTTTATATTCTATAGAGTCTATCAATTCGCTATTGATTATCTGATATTGTCCATTATTCCCTATCCCTAAATTCACAACCCATTCATAAAGATTATGCTCTTCATCTTTTTGTATATGCACATCATCGAATCCTAAAAGGTGAAATCTATCTATTATATTTAATAGATTATTTTTTTCTTTAAAGAAACTTTTATCCTTTATTTCATTCTTTAAAAGAAAAGTTATTATATCTTCATTTAACCCTTTTACGGTTATTATTCTCTTTTTATAATTAATGAACTTTAAGATCTTTGAGATCAGGTTTTTTAACCTTTTACCAGAAAATGTCTTGCCTGTCTCTTTTAGTAAAAGGGTTGTTTTTTCAATTACCCTATTTAGAAGTATTTCATTTAACTCTTCTTCATCCTTTATATAAATCTCTTCTTTTCCTTTTACCAACCTAAAAAGAGGGGGTTGAGCAATGAAAAGATAACCTTTTTCTATTACTTCTTTCATTTGTCGATAGAAAAATGTAAGAAGAAGAGTTCGTATATGAGAGCCATCAACATCTGCATCAGTCATTATGATTATTTTATGGTATCTTATCTTTGAAATCTCTTGAAGCTCTTCACCAACTCCGATTCCTAAGGCAGTTATAATTGTCTTTATTTCCTCGTTTGAAAGCATTTTATCTAATCTTGCCTTTTCAACATTAATAATCTTGCCTTTTAGAGGGAGAATTGCTTGGTTTTGTCTTTCTCTACCTTGCTTAGCACTACCACCTGCTGATTCTCCCTCAACAATAAAAAGTTCACTTTTTTTAGGATCCTTCTCCTGACAATCAGCCAATTTCCCAGGAAGAGAATGAGAATCAATAGCCCCTTTTCTGCGGACTATTTCTCGCGCTTTTCTTGCTGCCTCTCTTGCTCTTGCGGAATCTATTACTTTAGAGATGATTTTTTTTGCTACATCAGGTCTTTCTTCAAAAAACCGCCCAAGATGCTCATTTACAAAGGATTCTACTGCTCCTTTAACCTCGCTATTCCCTAACTTAGTCTTTGTTTGCCCTTCAAACTGAGGATTCTTAACCTTTACAGAGACAATTGCAACTAATCCTTCTCTAATGTCATCACCAGTAAGAGAATTTTTGAAGTTTCTTAAAAGGCCTTCGTTAGAAGCATATCTATTTATTGTTTTTGTAAGCGCAGATTTAAATCCTGAAAGATGTGTTCCACCTTCATGAGTATTAATGGAGTTTGCAAATGAGAAGATATTTTCATTATAACCATCATTATATTGAAAAGCAACCTCAATAAATATATCACCTTTTTGCCCTTCAAAATGGATAGGTTTTGAGTGAATACAATTCTTCTGACGATTTAAATATTTTACAAAAGAGGCAATACCTCCTTCATAATGAAATTCTTTTCTTTTTTCGCTTTTCCTTTCATCTGTTAAGGTTATTAATATTCCTTTATTTAAAAAGGATAGCTCCCTTAATCTCTTTGATAGAAGCTCAAAACTTACCTCTGTTGTTTCAAATATCGTTGGGTCTGGTTTAAAACGTATCTTTGTTCCTCTTCTTTTAGTAGTTCCAACCACTGTTAATTCAGTTTCTTTCCTTCCTCTAATATATCTTTGTTGATAAACCTTCCCATCCCTTCTTATTTCAAGCTCCAACCATTCTGATAGGGCATTTACAACTGATAACCCAACGCCATGTAACCCCCCTGAAACCTTATAGCTTTTATTATCAAACTTTCCACCAGAATGGAGTTTAGTTAAAACCACCTCAGCTGCAGGAATTCCTTTCTGATGAGCTCCAACAGGAATTCCTCTACCATTATCATTTACTGTAATACTGTTATCTATATGGATAATGACATCTATTTTTGTACAAAATCCTGCTAATGCTTCATCAATACTATTATCTACCAATTCTTGCACAAGTTGATGCAATCCTTCTATTGATGTATTTCCAATATACATCGCGGGTCTTTTTCTTACTGCTGCTAATCCTTCTAAAACCTTAATATGACTAGCGTCATATTTTTCTATCATCCTCTTCTCCTGTTTTTCCGATTTCGATTTTTAATATTTTTTATGGGAACTCAATAAAGAACTATTTTAATTTGTGACATTAAACATTATTTAATTAAAATATCTTTATTAACCAAAATATTTATTAAAACATTTTGGAAGGGGGATAAGGATTATATCTTAAATTCTCATTGGCATGATAATATTTAAATGTTTTTCTTCGTTCTCCCCTTTCACCAACCCAGCGCTTTCTCCATCTTTTAATTCAAAAATAATTTTTTCTGAATCTATTGTTTGAAGAGCTTCTATAAGGTATCTGGCATTAAAAGCTATATCTAAAGGTTCCCCAGTAAATTCAATATCCAAAATATCTTTAGCAAAGCCAATTTCATTTGAACCTGAATTAGTATGCAATATCAATTCACCTTCTTTTATTGAAAAGATAATACCTTCATCTCTATCTGAGATCATAATAGAGACCCTTCTTAAAGCCCTTATCAAATCATCCTTTTTTACTATAAAACTTTTATCATTATCTGTTGGGATTACCCTTTGATAATTTGGATATTCACCTTCAAGAAGTCTTATAGTTATTAAATCATCATCCATCTTTATTATCAACTCTTTTTGAGTTAACCCTACCTTAATTGTATCACCTGAATCATGGAAAATTTTTCTTAACTCTATAAAACCTTTCTTAGGAACTATTATTTTATCCTCTATTTCTAAATCTGTTTGGATCTCTCTTTCAATAAGTGCTAATCTATGTCCATCTGTTGCTACCATGAGAAGATTTTTTTTATCATTTTCATTATTAACGGAAACAGATATTCCATTTAGATTAAACCGAGATTCTTCATTAGAAGATGCAAAAGCTGTTTTATCTATCATCTCCATAAAAAGTTTTTTGTCAATATCAAAAAATTTTACATTACTTATATCAGTCTCAACAGGATATTCTACTGGATCAATTCCTGCTAATTGAAAAAGGGACCTTCCAGAAACTACTTTCACCCAAAAATTATCCATTGATTCAATATGAATCTCATCTGAAAAAAGCTCTCTAACTATTTCAAAGATCTTTTGGCTTGGTATACATATCTCCCCTGGAGTGATAATATTAGCTTCTATTTGAAGTTTTATCCCTATTTCAAGATTTGTAGAAAATAATTTTAGGTTATTGTTCTCTCCTTTTATTAAAGTATTAGCTAAAATAGGAGAGGTTGTCTTTTTTTCTGCTACTATTTGAATTTTTGATAAAGCTTTATAAAAAGAATTTTTTTCTACATTAAAATCCATATATTTTCTCCAATCTATTTATATTATATATTAATAAAGAAAATAATTATAATAAAAACTGTCAAAATGTAAAAAAAAGAAATAAATGATTAAGATTTAAAAGAAATTTATGTAAAAAAATTATATAAATAAAATGAGTTATTTGTCAATATTTAGAAAGTTTTATTCTTTCAATAAGAATATTTATTAAATCTTTTAAAGAAGATTCTTCATTTACCCTTTTTTCGATTTTTCTTATAGAATGTATCACTGTAGAATGGTCTTTTCCACCAAACCTTTCACCAATTTCCATTAACGATAAGTTTGTTAATTTTCTTGCTAAATATATACCTATTTGTCGCGGGAATACAACATTTTTTTGTTTCCTTTTCCCTATTAAAGTTGAAAGTTTTATATTAAAAAAAGATGAGACAACTTTTTGAATTTTGTTTATATCTACAAAAAAATCTTTCTCTTTTATAATATTTTTTAAGATTTCTTTTGCCATGCTTAATGATATTGGTGACCCAGAAAGAGATGAAAAAGCACTTAACCTTATAAGAGAACCTTCTAAGGTGCGAATATTTGAATCAATAGAAGAAGCAAGATAGAAGGCTACGTCATCTGGTAAAGGGATTCTATTTAATCCAGCTTTTTTCTTAAGGATAGCAACCTTTGTTTCAACATCAGGTGGTTGAATATCTGTAATCAAGCCCCACTCAAATCTCGATTTTAACCTTTCCTCAAGATTAGGTATATCCTTTGGGAAAAGATCGCTTGTAAGAACTATCTGTTTATTTGATTCAAATAATGCATTAAAAGCATGAAAAAATTCCACTTGGGTCATCTCTTTATTTGAAAGAAATTGAACATCATCTACTAAGAAGATGTCCATATTCCTAAATTTTTTTCTAAATTCATGGGTTTTTTCATATCTGATAGCATCAATCAGTTGACTTGTAAATTCTTCTGATGATATAAAACAAATCTTTTCTTTTGGTATAATTTTATTTTTGTATACATATAAACCTATAGCATTTAGAAGATGAGTTTTTCCTAATCCAACCCCTCCATATATAAAAAGAGGATTATATGCTTTAGAAGGAAAAGAAGCAACTGCTTGACAAGCAGCATGAGCTAACTGATTACTTGGTCCTACAACAAAATTTTCAAAGCTATAAGAAGGATTAAAGTATGGGATATTAATATCCTTTTCATATCTTAAATAATCATTACTTTCTAAAAAAGCTTTTTCACTTTCTTCAATAATAAAGGATATCTTTATCTTTTCTCCTTTTATAAAGGATAGGTTAGAAGAGATTTCATTTACATAGTTTTCCTCAAGCCATATCTTAAAAAATCTATTTGGTACTTTTAAATAAAAAACGTTATCTTCAATCTTAACAGGTTCAATAGGTTTTATCCATGTTTCAAAAGCTTCTTTATCTATTTTTTGTTTTAGAAGGAAAAGACAATAATCCCATACTTTTTCCATACTAAAAACCTATAAAAAAGGGCAAATAATAAAAAGATTTGAAATACCTTACGGAACAAATCAAAATATATTTTTTATCGGTTAAGATTTTTTGGCAGGTCCTTTTATTATATAAACAATATAAAACAAAAAAAGTTTTTTTTCAAGTTTTTTTAAAAAATTCTTTTGGATTAAAATGAACTTTTTATAATATCAATAATTCTATTTAAATCATCTATAGAGAAGAAATGTATCTCTATTTTACCTTTTTTACCAGACATATGAATATTAACCTTTGTGCCAAGAATATTTTTAAAATCATTCTCTATTTTTTCTATCTGGGCAATAAGGGTTTTATCAAGGTTTTTCTTAGAAGTATGAGTCTTTTCTTTTTGCAATTTCTTTGCTAATTTTTCAGCCGCTCTCACAGATAGATTTCCTTTTATTATCCTTTTTAAGAGCTCATCTTGTTTTAATGGGTCATCAATAGAAAGAATTGCGCGAGCATGTCCTGCGGTTATAACACCTTCTGATAGATACCTTTTAGCCTTATTAGAAAGTTTTAGCAATCTTAAACTGTTTGCTATTGAGCTACGATCTTTCCCTATTTTTTTTGCAATTTCATCTTGGGTGAAACCAAATTCTTCTGTTAACTTTTGATATGCATTAGCTTCTTCTAAAGGGGAAAGATTTTCCCTTTGTAAGTTTTCAACCAACCCAACCTCTATTACCTCTTGATCGGTAAACTCTTTTATAATAATAGGAACTTCATATATACCAGCCTTTTGAGCTGCACGCCAGCGACGTTCACCAACTACTATTTCATAATGTTCACCTTTAGGCCTAACCACCAAAGGAGCTAAAATCCCTTTTTCTTTAATAGATTTAGCCAGCTCTTCTATTTTTGTTTCATCAAAGAGGTCTCTTGGCTGAAAAGGAGAAGGTACAATCTCTTCAATCTTGACAGATTGAATATGTTTACCTTCTCCTAAGTCAATATCTGGAAAGAGATTTTCTAATCCTTTTCCAAGGGCTTTTCTTTTAACCATTACTTATTCCTTCCATTTTTTAAGATTAATTCTTTTGCAAGGTTAAGATAACTAATAGTTCCTTTTGAATTTATATCATATAGAAGGGCTGGTTTTCCAAAACTTGGAGCTTCTGAAAGACGGATATTTCTTGGAATAATAGTTCTAAATACCTTGTTTTTGAAATGTTTGTATATCTCTTGAGCTACTTGATGTGATAAATTATTTCTTGAATCAAACATAGTAAGAAGAATCCCTTCAATAGTGAGAGAAGAATTTATATGGTTTTTAATAAGTCTTATAGTTTTAAGAAGATTTCCTAACCCTTCTAATGCATAATATTCACATTGAAGAGGAATAAGTACTGAATCAGAAGCAGAAAGAGAGTTTATGGTTAAAAGTCCCAAAGAAGGAGGGCAATCTATAAGTATATATTGATAATCATTTTTAATTGGTATAAGAGCAGTATAAAGTTTCTTTTCTCTTGCTATTTCATTTATTAGCTCAACCTCTGCACCAATAAGATTTGTATTTGAAGTAACTGCATATAGATTTTTTACTTTTGTCTGTTTAATCATCTGTTGTATATTCTTTTCACCTATAAGAACATGATATATATTCTCCTCTTCCTTTTTTAGTCCTAAACCACTTGTTGCATTACCTTGTGGATCTATATCAATCACAAGGGTCTTTTTTTCTGATGCTGCTAAAGATGCACCTAAATTGACCGCTGTTGTAGTCTTCCCAACTCCACCTTTTTGGTTTGCAATTGATATAATCTTACCCATTCAGCTTTTTATCCAATTTAACAAAAAGATGTAGGTTTAAGTTTAATAATTTAATACTCGGCCTATTGATTCTGTTATAATTCTACATGAAAAAATAGATCTTTACAAATAAAAAAATTATTGTTAATTTATTATAAAGATAGGAAGTGCTAAGCTATCTGGTGTGGCTCCTGGACTTCAAATCCAGTGGAAGGCGTGAGAAACGTCTTCGGCGGGTTCGATTCCCGTGCACTTCCGCCATGTTAATTATATCCCCTTTATAAGTGGATTTTTTGGTATTTAACATTTTTTTTATAAAGAATTAAAAGACCTTTTAAGGTAAGATTTTCATCCACCTTTTCTATTGTTTTTGAAGCAGCGGCAATAAAATGTGCTAATCCTCCTGTAGCTATAACAAAAGGTTTCTCCTGTATTTCTGATTTAATTTTTTCAACTATTGCATCTACCATTCCTGCGTATCCATAATAGATACCTGATTGCATTGCCTGAATGGTTGACTTTCCTATTACCCTTTTTGGTTTTATCAGTTCTATCCTTGGAAGTTTTGCTGCATGATGAAACAGGGCATCAAGCGAGATAAGGATTCCTGGAACTATAATTCCACCTTTATATTCCCCATTAGGAGTGATATAATCAAAAGTAGTTGCAGTGCCGAAGTCTACTACTATTATCCCCTTTTTATATTGCTCATAAGCAGCGACCGCATTTACAATCCTATCAGCACCAACTTCAGCGGGATTGTCATACATGATAGGCATACCTGTTTTTATCCCTGGTTCTACTAAGATAGGTTTTATATTAAAATATTTTTTGCATAAAAGATAAAAGATTGGAAGTAATGGAGGAACTACACATGAGATAATAGCTCCTTTTATTTCATCTTTTTTTATATTTTTATAAAGCAAAAATTGGTAGATCAAGATGCCATATTCATCTACTGTCTTATTTTCAACTGTTTCAACTCTCCAATGAGTTAAAAGATTGTCATCATTATCATAAAGTCCAATGACAGTATTGGTGTTTCCAATATCTATAACAATGATCATAGATTTTCCTCCAGCTCCAGCTTTTTAATTGTTACATCTCCTGCTATAACTTTTACTATTTTGCCATTTTTCTTTTTTATCAACAAAGCACCTGTATTATCAACACCAATAGCTTTACCACTGATTATTTCATTATTAAGTGAGATTACTTCCAGTTCTTTTCCCTCGATTTTTGCTCTTTCTCGCCATAAAGAGAGGATTTTTTCTGTCCCTTGCTTTAATAAGATATCATATAACTTTTCAATATTTTCAAACAAAGAACAGGTGAAAGATACTCTATCAATCTTTTTATCAAGTTCAATTGATAACGAGGTTGCTTTATCTTTTAATTCTAAAGGCAGAAGATCTATTGGTATGTTAATATTAACACCAATACCTAAAACAACAAAATCAACTTTATCTGTCTCAGATCTCATTTCATTTAGAATACCAGAAACCTTTTTCCTTCTTATTAATATGTCATTAGGCCATTTGATTAGAGGATTGAGATTGGTAGAAAATTGAATTGCTTTTGCAACAGCTACAGCTGAAAGAAAGGTTAAAATAGTTGATTGATTTGGAAGAAAAGGGGGTCTAAGTATTATGGAAGTATAAAGATTATAACCAGCAGGAGAAAACCATCCTCTTTGTAGTCTTCCTTTACCTTTTGTTTGGCTTTCTGCAATAATAACCGTTCCATGTTCTGCCCCATTTATTGCATAAGAGAATGCTTTCTTGTTGGTTGAGTCAATTCTAAAGAAATGGTATATATTCTTTGCAAGCCATTTTGTTTTAAGATTTGGTATAATCTCGGCTGGTATAAGAAGATCAGGGGCAGATAAGATTCTATAGCCTTTTTTGGGATGTGAATCTATCATATATCCCATCTCTTTTAGCTTTTGAATCTGTTTCCATACCGCAGTCCTTGTAATACCTATTTCATAAGCTATTCTTTCTCCTGATACAAATCTTCCTTTATTTTCTTTTAACCTTTTGATAAGCCCTGGATGAATCATTGGTTCTCTAAAGCTTTATCATAATGAGAAAATTGCATTGAAAATGTGCCTCTTCCTTGGGTTAAAGACCTTAAAGTGGTTGAATAACCAAAAAGTTTGGTAAGAGGTGTTATTGCCTCGATAATTGCAACCTTTCCTTTAGAAGAAAGCGATTTTATCTCTCCTTTTCTTATATTAAGATCATTTATAACATCTCCCATAAACTCTTCAGGCACAATAATGTTTAGTTCCATAAATGGTTCAAGCAAAATAGGGTTAGCTTTACTTATACCCTGGTTAAAACCATTTATAGCAGCCATTTTTAAAGCAAGTTGACCATTTTCTTCTCTGTTGAGCTCTATATTCTCTACAATTACCCTTATATCTGTTAATGGGTAGCCTAATACAGGTCCTACAGTGAGAGAGTCCCATATTCCCTCTTTAACTGACTCAATAAATTCCTGAGGGAATAACCCTTCTTCTATGATAGAGTGAACTTCATTTCCTTTTCCTCTTTCAAGTGGGGAGATGGTCAAATC
>Ga0164318_10005921_pt1 | contig 11835 bp, 10 predicted proteins | sample GuaBasSedimGuay9_FD_113734 | JGI IMG/M metagenome (GOLD analysis project Ga0164318, IMG submission 113734) | Subseafloor sediment microbial communities from Guaymas Basin, Gulf of California, Mexico - Guay9, Core 4571-4, 0-3 cm | ecosystem: Environmental > Aquatic > Marine > Hydrothermal vents... | reverse complement strand
AGGGATGTGGATTTTTGGAATTGGAGTTGGGACGATAACGATGCTCATAAGAATTGTCGGAGAATATCCGGAAGGGGTGATGTTTTCTGTCCTTTTGATGAATGCTGTAACGCCTTTGCTCGACAGGTTCTGCAAACTAATCCCTGCTGGAGGCAAACCAAAAACCTGAGGTCAAAAATGGAAAATCAAAAATCTGTGGTGAGCAAAGTCGAACAATCGAAAATTAAATACTTTATCCAGCAAAGCTGGCTGTTGATTGTCGCTTCGTTCTGCTTTGGTCTGCTGATAGCGATAGCCAGTGTTACCTTGTCGCCAAGAATTGAGCGGAATAAGACCAGTAAAATCGACGGGTTGATGGCTTCTTTGCTGCCGGACGCCAGGCGGTTCCAGCCGGCAGCCGAGCTGCAAATCAAATCACCCAAGGGCAAGGAAATGAAGAGCAAAATCTACAAGGCCATTTCCGGAGCAGGTGAGCAGATTGGCTGGGCTTTTAGTTGTCAGGGTCCCGGATTTCAGGACAAAATCGAATTAGTCGTGGCTGTTGATAAATCTTTTGAGAAATTTGCCGGCTTTGCTGTGCTGGCAAGTAATGAGACACCTGGCTTTGGAGACCGCATCAAGCTGCCTTACTATCGTAATCAGTTTGCAAAAGCGCCGGCTGATAAACTGCATCTTGTCAAAGCCGGCAACCCTGGGAAAATCGATTCCGAAATTGTAGCTATAAGCGGAGCTACCGTAAGCAGCAGGGCGGTTGTTGATATAATAAATAATTCTCTGACGCAGGTAAAAGAGCAGATGCAGGCGAAAGGGCTAATCGGCAATGGCAAATAAATCCCCATCCCAACCCGGTATTTACAAACAGACGCTTCTGGCTGGGCTGTGGCGTGAGAACCCAGTCTTTCGGCTGCTGTTGGGTATGTGTCCGACATTGGCGGTTACCGCAGCCGTCAAGCCGGCTTTGACGATGGGGCTTTGCGTTATATTTGTATTGCTGTGCAGCAACATTGTCGTCTGCCTGATACGCAATCTCCTCAAGCCCCACCTGCGAATCCTGATGTTCACTCTGACGATAGCGACTTTTGTTACCATAGCCGACTTATTTCTGAAGGCGTTTGCAGCCAGGATGAGCGAAACGCTCGGTCCCTATGTGCCGCTTATTATTGTTAACTGTATTATCATCTGCAGGGCTGAGGCCTGCGCAAGCAAAAACGGTCTGTTTGTAAGTATTGTTGATGCACTTGGTATGGGACTTGGTTTTACACTGACGCTGTGTATTTTGGCTGGTATACGGGAAGTACTAGCGACAGGCAGGATATTCGAGGTTGCGATAATGCCGGATGCGTTTGTGCCGTGGGCTGCGATGAGTATGCCGGTCGGGGCTTTTATAACTCTGGGACTGCTGCTCGGATTAGTCAACATAATCAGTAAAAAGAAGAATTAAAAGGAAAGATTTATGGATACGCTCAACATTCTGCTTATGGGCTTTATATCCATCGTCATAGTCAACAATCTTGTCTTGACAAAGTTTCTTGGTATATGTCCTTATCTTGGCGTATCGGGTAGAATAGATATGGCTTTCGGTATGGGGCTTGCGGTAACATTCGTCGTAACTCTCAGCGGCACGCTGACCTGGCTGCTCGACCATTTAATTTTGATACCGATGAATTTGGAAGTTACGCGATATGTCTGTTTCATATTGGTTATCGCCGGTGCTGTCCAGCTTGTTGAGATGTATATTAGAAAATTTTTCCCCACTTTGTACGAGAGCTTTGGCATATTTTTGCCGCTGATTACTACGAACTGTGCGATTTTAGGGTTATGTTTATTTATAAATCTTTGGGGCATTAACAATCTGCTTGAAGCGGCTGTTTTAAGTTTCGGCGCAGGCATTGGTTTTACTATGGCGATTTGCATAATGGCCGGCATACGCGAGAATTTGAATCTTGCCGACGTTCCAAAATGTCTCAGGGGAGCACCGATTACGTTGATTACTGCCGGATTGCTTACGCTGGCGTTTATGGGTTTCGCAGGAATGATTAAATAAGTGAATTAGTGGTGTGGTAATGAGTTTGGCTGATGTTTATCAATTATGGAGCAGTGCCTGGCCGGCAGGATTGACAATGCTGGGGCTTGGCGTCGGCTTTGCGATTGTGTTGCTGATTGCAAACGAAAAACTCAAGGTTGAGGTTGACCTCAAAGTTGAGCAGATTTACGAGGTGTTGCCGAACCTCGATTGCGGGGCTTGTGGTTACCCCGGCTGTAGGCAATACGCCAAAGCTGTTTTGGAAAATCCCGAGCTGCTCGGAAAATGTGCGCCCGGCGGGCAGCAGGTTGCGGAAAAAATCGCCCGGCTTTTGAACCTTCAGGTCAGCGACTCTGGCACTCCTGAAATGCCGATTGTACATTGCCGTGCTCACACCGCAGACAAAACCTATCGTGCGATATATCAGGGAATATCGACCTGTATCGCTGCGAACGCATTAGCCCCTGTGCAGGCCTGTAAGTTCGGCTGCCTCGGCTTCGGCGATTGCGTAAGTGTCTGCAAATTCGATGCCATTCACATCGTTGACGGTTTAGCTACCATTGATTACGAGAAATGCACTGGCTGCGGTGCTTGTGCAAAGGCCTGTCCGCGGAACATTATTGAGATGTCGCCGTTCTTACAGGAAAATATGATGACTGTCGCTTGCAGCAGCAAGGAGACCGGCAAGGCAACGCGCTCAATGTGCAGGGTCGGCTGTATCGGCTGCGGCCTGTGTGCAAAACAGAGCGATATGTTCTCGCTCGAAGATAATTTAGCCAGAGTAGATTACGAAAGGTATCAGCCCACCGAGCAAGCCGAAACCGCTATGAACAAATGCCCGACAAAGGTAATCATCTACGTTGGCAAAACCGCTCAAGTCGTGAAGCGTGTCTCGTGACTCGAATTACGGATTATGAATTAAAAACTGCGAGCCGACCGAAGGTCGGCGTGGCAATTTCATATTTAGTCGTCCCTGAAAAAGTGCATTTTAAGTTTTAACTGAACTTTTGCAAAGTTGAATTTTTGTACTCCAAATGGGTAATTTGACGATAAATATCGGTAGGAAAACATGTTACAAAATCATGTAGGATATGATTATGCCCGCTATCGTTCAATTCCCAAAGGTCGTCGAAGAAGCTCTCGAAAAATTCGGTTCTTTCTTTGCCAACGAGCCCGAGCGTAAACATTTTGCTGAATATATCACCGGGTTGATTATCGCAAACAAAAAAAAACGTCTCTGCAATAAACAGGGAGCTTGCTGTTACCACAGACCAATCCTGTCTCAGCCGCTGGATAACCACAACTCAATGGGATGAAGAGGTTTTCAATCAGTTGCGGCTGGATTGGCTTTACCTTGAAAATGCAAAAGTTTAGTTTTTAATTCAGAAATTGTTTTTCAACTTCGGTTTTTATAAGCTGCTTGGCATCTTCCAGAGGACCATTTAAGTAAACAGCCGCAGCCATTGTATGGCCGCCGCCGCCGAACTTGGCGGCTATCTTGCGAACATCTGCCGCTCCGCTACTTCGTAAAGAGCATTTAATCCTGCCATCAGCCAATTCAACGAACAAAGCCACCACCTCAACACTGCCTATCCGTTGACATTCATTGATTAAGTTTTCCGTATCACTATATTCAGCGCCGGCCCGCTTGAAATCCTGCTGTGATAAATGCTGCGTTGCATACCGGCCATCAAGATGCAATTCGAGCGTATTGAGCATAGCCGTCATCAGTTTGAACCGCTGGTGCGAAAAGTTCTGATACAAATCATGATAAATTTCCGTAGGATTTACGCCTGCGTCAATTAGTTCGGCGCAGGTTTTAAGCGTCCTGCTGTCCGTATTGCTGAACCGGAACCAGCCGGTATCGGTAGCTATTGCTACAAAGAGGGCGGTTGAGATTTTCGTGGTTATTGGCCAACCAGTATATTTCAGCAGGTCAAAAACAATCAAAGCGGTCGCCGCTGCGCTGGTATCAATCAACTCGACATTGCCGAGGCCATTGGTTGTTACGTGATGGTCGATTACTAAAATCGGCTTATCACTGCGCTTCAAATACTCATCAAATTTCGGCAGTTGGTTATAAGTATTGGTATCGACAATAATAATCAAGTCGCAATCTATGCTTGTTTTTTCGCTGACAACCTCCGGCTTTTGCTCAAACAGAAATTCGTACCATTGCGGTAGTTCCGAAAGCAATAACGTCTTTACATTTTTGCCGAGTGCAATTAGCGTTTCAGAAATCGCCACAACGCACCCGCAGGCGTCGCCGTCCGGCTTGATATGAGTGGTGAGCAAAACATTGCCGGATTTGTTAATTAACTCAACAGCTTTTTGAAAATCGTTGTCCGCCATAAAAATCATTACATACAGATAACAACATAGCCAGGTCCATTCTTAACATATCTTGTGGCAGAAGCAAGGTTTTCCTTGTTCACAAATATTTTGTACCGCCGTGAGGGCGTAGATGAAAGTACGATTAAGCAACATTTTTTCTGTAAATTCTTTTTTCTTTCGAATCAGCGGATTCGTTTTCGCTCTCCATTTCCACGTTCATATCCAATATCTTTTTGCTTCCTTAAATTGTCCTTCGGATATCCTCATCGCTATAGATAATCCCCCGTAATGGAACTACAGGCCTTTATCCGGCTCGGCCACTTCAAAAGATATTTCAGAGGTGTATTTCCGGCGTGCCGTGGCATTACAGCTTGAAGCGAATAACATTATTTAATTCAAATTTTTCGTTCCTCTTTTTATCAAGGTGGTAGCATCACCTCATATCGGGGAAATCGGGGTGATAGGATTCGAACCTACGGCCTCCTGCTCCCAAAGCAGGCGCTCTAGCCAAACTGAGCTACACCCCGCCAATTCCGGGGTTTCCGCTGGACACATATTGCCTGATGCCGTTTCGGAAAAACAAAATTATATATGTCAAAAAGGCATTTTACACAAACTGCGTTAGTATTGCAATATAATCGTATTATGTTCGGAGCGGTTTGAAATTACTTTTCAGGCGTCGAATTTACAGCATTTCGTTGAAAAATGGCTTGCATATTTGCAAACGCTGATATACAATCTTAGTATGAGAGTTGCTTTCCCGGTAGAAAGGAACGATATTCCAAAACTATGACACACGGAACTGAAAGACGATGGCTGTTGCCGGCATTGCTTGTGCTGGGGGTATTGTGTCTGCTTTTTGTAGGCGGCAGGATGGGCTTGCCGGAAAACGCTCAAGGACAGTTACAGAGCGACTCAGATAGTGGTATTTTAGTAGTTCCGGTTCGGTTCGGGCGGGATAACTACGGGCTTGCGATGGTCGATACGGCTGGACAAACACTATGGATTTACGAGATAAACAGCCGCGGCCCAGCTTACAATCGGTTAAAATTGTTGGCGGCGAGAAGCTGGAAATATGACAGACTGCTGCAGCAGTACAACACGGCTGAGCCGAAGCCGGAACAAGTAAGGATGCTCCTGGAAAATTTGGGCCAACAGAGGAAAAAACAGGACGAGGGCAAACAGCAGGATTCGGATGTAAATGCTTTCCGTGTGGATGAGCCAAACGATAGTAATATAGCCGATTAACAAAAAAGCTGTGGTTTATGGGAGGATGAGCAATTATGGCTGGCATGTTCTATTCATTGGAAGAAGTTGCCGAGAAACTCAATAAGACAGAGCAGCAAGTAAGAGAGATAGTCAAGCAGGGCAAATTGCGAGAGTTTCGTGACGGCCCGAATTTACTGTTCAAGGTTGATGAGGTCGAAGCGTTATCGTCCGACACAACTGTTATGGCGTCTGAAGAGTCTTCCACACAATCCGAGAGCCAGGCAGATAATGATGAGATTTCATTAGCGCCGGAGCCGGATGAGCCAGTGCCAGCCGAAAGTGGGTTGACAAACGCCGATACAGTAATCTCTGGTGAAGAAACCAGCGCATTTGGAGAAAAAGACAGCAAGCAGGATGTAACGGACGATTTGGCCGGCGAGACCAAAACTGAACAGGGTGAGGTATCTTTGGAGGAGATTGAAGAGGATGTAAATTTGGATACTTTCGGCAGTGGGTCAGGATTGTTAGACCTTTCACTGCAGGCCGATGACACCTCGTTAGGCGGTATTCTTGATGAGATTTATACGCCTGAAGGCGAAGAGGGTCAGGAAGTTGGTGCGTCCGGCTCGGCGATGGAAGTTGGTGTAGATGCAGAACAAATGCTTTCGGAAACGTTGCAGGCCGGCCCGGATGTATCGGCGATGGTTCGGGGCTATGTTGAGCCGGAGCCGGATACGATAAGTAACGCATTTGGGTTTATGTTGTTTTTGCCTTTGCTGGCCGTTGCCTATACCGCTGTAGTGGCGGTAGCCGGCTTCAACGATTTAATGCCTGCGGTTCTGGAAAAAATACAGGGCGCAATATGGTATATTGTGATTGGAGTTATCGTGGTGGCGGGTTTGATAGTTGGCGGGGCTTTTATACTCACCAGCAGCGGCACAAAGTCCGCAAAGAAGCCGAAGGCGAAGAAGCAAAAGAAGCCGAAAGTGGAAGGAACTGCCGAGCCGGCACCGGAATCCGAGCCAGAGACCGAGTAAGAATTCGACAGGTTGTTTTAGTCAGTGCCTGAGTTTACTGCTTCTATAAATTCCAGATATTTCTATTTATCAATTCCTCAACATCAACAGGTTCAATTTTGACAGATTGCTAACCTGCATTTCTCACAATACCTGATTTTGGGATGTTTTTTCACGGCACAGAGCGGCTAAACATATCATCTTTTTATGCAAGGTTTTTCAGTATTGGCAGCTTACAAAATCGGCGAAGATTTTCATACACCTGCTTAAAAAGCTGCTGATACGGATAATTTTCAGACAGACAAACCCATACCTTGTGAACCGTTGCCTTAATCTGCTCGATTAAGTCAGAGTATCGATGGTCGGTAAAGCATCTGGCAAACTGGCGAATTATATCGGTAATTTGTTCAACCTGCCGAAGAAGCAGTCCACCGGAGTCGGATGAGATGTTACCACTGTTGAAATGAGTGACGATTTTGCGGGAATTTTCTGTTTGAAATTCGAGGGTTTTTTGATTACAGTGTGTTTTCGCAAGACAGCTTCTTGTCTTTGGTTTAAGTTTTTTCTTATGAAGGCTTTATGCCATAACAAGGAGCTTTTTCAATGGGGTTGTGAGAAGTGCGTGTTAAATATGGCTCGCCCACGGGTGGCGTGGCTAAACAAATTGATGTTAGTGGGAAATTACGCTTGATATTTTTAGTATCGGTAGCAGTAATGCTATCGCAATAGTGCCGATGATACCGCCCAAAATTATTATCATAGTCGGCTCTATAAGAGCCGTAACGCTCTTAATCGAGGCGTGTAGTTTTTTTTCGTAGAAAGTCGATATTTTATCGCTTACCTCACCAAGCTGGCCGCTCTTTTCTCCTGCTCGAAGCATCCGTATAATCCCTGGTGCAATTAACTTATTACATATCGAAACCTGTATTGCCTCGGATAACTGGTAACCGTCGCGAATCTTTTTGTCTGCATCCGACCAAAGTCGCTCGAAGTAATCATTCCTGCACGAGCTTCGGATTACTTCTATTGTGTCCAGCAGACTTACGCCGGTATTAATCATTGTTGCCATAATACGCATACTACGAGTTATTACAGCATCGATGAACATCGTACCAATCACTGGCGTGTGTATTTTTATGAAATCCATTGTCCGCCGACCGGTTCGTGTGCCGAGCCAGTAATATAAAGCTGCGGATGCCAATATCGACATTGTTAAAATCAGTGTCATCACCTGGGCGTCTCCTATGATGTTGACAATTTTAATCAGCGCCCTGGTAATTCCCGGAAGTGTTGCGCCCCTGATTTCATAAATTTTCGTGAACCTTGGCAGAACAAATAATATCATCGTTGACATCGCCACTATGGCCATCGCCGCCATTATGAACGGATATGTCAATGCGCCTTTAATGTGCCTGCGAGTTTCCGCCTCGAAGTCCAGATAGCTGCTAAGCACGTTCAGCATTTCCGGCATTCTGCCGGAGGCCTCTGATGCCCTGACCATACTGATGAACATCGGATTGAAAACCTTCGGATAAACAAGCAGCGCTTCCGAAAAGTTTTCGCCGTGTTTGACTATCTCGGCTACATTGGCAACCATCTCCTTGAACGGGCCCTGTTCCGATTGCTCGGCAATAACATCGAGAGCATCGCTAAGTATCACCCCGCTATCCAGCATCACCGATAGCTGCGTCGTAAATACTATCAGGTCTGTTTGTTTCACTCTCGTCTTATAAAAATTAGTGTTCAGCGTAGAGCGTTCAGCGTTCAGTTTTCTTTTACTGTTCGCTGTCCACTTGCCGCTGTCCGCTATATTCGTCGGCTCTTCTATAGTTTTTGTTTCTAACGTAACCATTTATCAGTTTTCAGATTGCTGATTGTCATAAATTATTTTCGTTTTTTGCTGTCTGGGTTGTTTTCAATACTTCTTCGACAGAGACAATCCCGGCCTTTACCTTTTCGAGGCCATCCAGTTGAAGAGGAATCATTCCGTTATTCAGCGCCTTATCTCTCAATTCCTTGTAACTGGCCTGATTGTTAATCATTTCCACAATTTCTTCGTTTGGTACAAACAACTCGTGAATGGCAATTCGTCCGGTACAACCGGTATTCCGGCACTTTTTACAACCTACGCCACGGTAAAAATGCTCAACTTTTCCGCTTAACTGTTCGACCGCTTTTCTTATACTAACAGGCGGTTCGTATTCCGTTTTGCAATTCGGACATATTTTTCGCACTAATCGCTGGGCTAAAACCGCAACCAGTGATGCGCTGACCAGATAAGGAGCGACACCCAAATCCAGCAATCGTGTTACTGCGCCTGGTGCATCGTTCGTATGCAGAGTCGAGAGAACTAAATGGCCGGTCAAAGCCGATTGAACCACAATACCGGCTGTGTCTTCGTCACGAATCTCACCAACCATTATTATATCAGGGTCCTGTCTTAACAAATTTCTTAGCGCTGTCGAGAATTCAAAGCCCGTAATTGGGTTCACCTGAAACTGATTAATTCCGGCCATATTACATTCTACCGGGTCTTCTACCGTGCAGATGTTCACCTCGTCTGTGTTCAGTTCAGCGAGAGTAGCGTAAAGTGTGGTATTTTTCCCTGAGCCGGTTGGGCCGGTTACTAAAATTACTCCGTTTGGAGACCGCATTAGCTGCCTGTAGAGCCGCAGATTTTCGTAGGTAAAGCCGAGCGACTCAAGATTAAAAAGAACCTTTTGTGGGTTGAGAATTCTGATAACTGTTTTTTCGCCGGCGTTGCCCGGCATAACCGAGACTCTCAAGTCAATCGGCTTGCCTTCCACTAAAATATGAATGCTGCCGTCCTGAGGAAGTCGCCGTTGCGCAATGTCCATCTCTGCCATAATTTTGATACGCGAAACAATTGCCGAATGCATCTGATATGGCGGAGTCATTTTCTCATATAACCTGCCGTCAACTCTGTATCTGACACGCAACTTCTTATCATCCGGCTCTATATGAATATCGCTGGCGTTCTCCCGAACGGCGTTATAAAGCAGATAATTAACCAGCTTTACTACCGGCGATTGGCCGGCCATCTCTTCAAGATTACCTATGTCCTGTGGGATATTTTCTATCAGAGTGAATTCTTCAAGCCCTTCTTCGTCAATAATGTCGTCGATGACAAAGACGTTGGCGGCCGGCAGATACGTTTCCAATGTGGCTTTAATATCCTTATTCGTTGCACAGACCACCTGTACTTTACAGCCGCTTATACGCTCGATTTCGTCGAGCAAAAAAACATTCGTCGGTTCGCCAACAGCTACCGTAAGCACGTCGTAAACCTTAAACAACGGCAGAACTATATGTTCTTCGAGAAATTCCCTCGGCAAGATATCAAGTGTTTTTGCATCGCATATTTTCGGACTAACCTGGGCATAAGGCAGGCCGTAGGCCTCTGCCAGCGCAGAGGTTATTTGATTTTCCGTGCAGTAATTGTTTTCGACCAGAAGCTCGCCGAGAAGTTTTCGATGGCCCTTATCGCTCTGTTCAGCGAGAACCTTCTCTATCTGTTCGGCTGTAACAACGCCACGTGCTTGCAGCAGTTGTCCTAATCGCATCTTGTTTCCAGTCGCTACTTGACTCATATCTCACATCTCGTATTGCGTATTGTGTTTTCCAACCCCCCGAATAAATCGGTGGGCTAACGGAAAATATGTTTGTTCTCTACACAAAACTTTTTACCGCCTCGGCAAGCTCGGCGTAGCGGTCAAATTCATTTTCAAGCCGAGTAATCTCCAAAATTTTCCTGCAGTTCTCATCAAGTCCGGCTAACCTGAGCTGGCAGTCGTTTTCATGACAGTAATCCCGTACCCATAACAACTGTTCTAATCCCTCACTGTCAATAAATCCTACGCCGCTCATATCAAGCACGATGCCGGCTTTGTGTGAGTTGATTATGCCAGTGATGGTATTTTGAAGCAGGTCGGTAAATTCACTGTCTAGTTCTCCCTGTAGTTCAACGACAGTAACATTGTTATAATCCTGCGTTTTAACTTTCATCTTATTAACGTCCCCACAGCCATAGCCCCATATTTAGCAAAATCGTCTTTGTTGCAAGTCCCTGTAAGCTCACTCTGTATAATATCCCAGAGTTGATAAACATCGCTGTTGAGAAATATCTTTCCGATTTTTTCGTCAAACTGCGTTCCTAATCCTTTCTTTATTTCCTCCAGCGCCTGTTCCACGGTCATTGCGTCCCTGTAAACTCGCTTCGAGGTCATCGCATCAAAACTGTCTGCCAAGCCGATAATTTTGCCTATGAGTGGTATTTGCTCACCGGCTAAACCATCCGGATAACCTTTGCCGTCTATTCGTTCGTGGTGACACAATACGCCCGGAACAATATCGCGCATTTGTTTTATTCCACATAATATGTCCGCTCCTATTGTCGGATGTGTTCTTATATGGTCGATTTCCTGCTCTGTTAGTCGGCCTTTTTTACACAGTACCGCCTCGTTTATCCCTATTTTCCCTATATCGTGAAGCAGCCCTGCTAAATAAATCCTGCTCACCTGTTCCTCGTTCAGCATCTGTTCATCGGCGCATCTTTTGGCAATCCAGTGCGAAATGAACGCAACCCTTTCGGAATGGCCACGCGTGTATGGGTCCTTGGCGTCAATGCTGCTTGTTAATGCCTTCAACGAACCTATAAATAATTCTTTGAGGTCATTGAATAACCTGCTGTTCTCGATGAACACGGCACAACTGCTGGCCACAGAGTCGAATAGTTTTATATCGGCGCTGTCGAAATCCAGCTTGTCGATGTTATTGACCGCAACCATCATTCCTATTATCGAGCTGCTGACTTGAGTCTGTTTTCCAAAGCTGCCATATCCTCTGTCTTTGCCGTGCAATGGTACTGCGATAATGCTTTTTATATTGTCCGGCCAGCTATACTTGAAAGGTGAATCCACTTTGCTGTCCAGCAGGGCATCTTTGCCGTTTTTTATTTCATCTACTAACCGGCTGTATAAGACAGCCGTTGTTCGGTCGTCTATATCTATGTCCCCACGTCCCGCGGCCAGAACCAGTTTTTTTTCGTTCTCTACGGTCTTTTCCAGCAGTATTGCGATACCTTCAACGCTGACGATTTCGGTTAAGCTATCACAAGCCGTTTGCAGATAGTTGGCATCTGATTCGTTCACCATCATATTTGTGCTGAGCTTGTGAAGCAGAACTAACTCTTCATAGGCCTGTCCAAGCTCGGTGCCGAGCAGTTCGATTTGT
>Ga0164318_10005920_pt1 | contig 11836 bp, 5 predicted proteins | sample GuaBasSedimGuay9_FD_113734 | JGI IMG/M metagenome (GOLD analysis project Ga0164318, IMG submission 113734) | Subseafloor sediment microbial communities from Guaymas Basin, Gulf of California, Mexico - Guay9, Core 4571-4, 0-3 cm | ecosystem: Environmental > Aquatic > Marine > Hydrothermal vents >... | reverse complement strand
TATGGGTAAACCATGCTCAAACTTTACACAGAATCTCTATCTGTTTTTCACCGGGCATTTACATGCCTTGAAGGAGTAGTTGAACCTCCTGTCAAAGTAAAACTCGGTTCTGATTATGTATATCGCTATCAGAATCAATCAATCAAAGCTGCCATTCTGCAAAAGCTTGCACGTGTTATCAGTGGTATCGAGGCTTTGTTAGTACTTCTTGAAAAGGGGTTCCTACAAGAGTTGTGTGTGATTTTCAGAACCCTAGATGAATTTAATCAGGACATTCTTTTTCTATGTGAAGCTGTAGAAAAAGACCAGTTATCTGAACTGCATCAGCGGTTTTTAGATATTTTCTACCAAGAAGAATTTGATAAGCCCGATAACCCCTTCCTATCTGAGCAAAACAGGCCGAGCATCCCACGCCAAAAAATCCAAGCTGAAATTGCAAAAATATTTACAAATGAGATCAACCCCAGCGATGGCCAAGAGGTCTTCCGTACTTTGAGTAAAGGCTATTCAGGATATGTACATGGAGCTTCATCTCATATCATGGAAATGTATGGTGGGAATCCTCCTAAATTTCACCTTTCGGGAATGCGAAACACACCACTTTTTCAGTCTTCTTTTGAGGATACCTGGAACTATTTTTATCGCAGTCTTTTATCCATGATGAGGATTGCCCAAGTGTTCAACATGCAAGAACTCTCTATCATGCTGAAGTCATTCAGAGATCATTTCGAAGAACAATTCGACCAAACTGAATGGGTTCATCCAGAGAAATCACTAAAGAACTTGAAACACAGCAATGTTCAGAAATAATTATGCAGCCGAGTTTACCGACATAGCCAAATAAAAATAGTGACTGCTGCATCAACTGCGAGAAACCAACATGAAAAAACTGTCCCAAGAGATTCTTAACTATTTTGCCACTTATACCGAAACCCGTTTCAATTTCAAGCGACTGGTTAATTACAAGTGGACGAATGACGAAAAAACTCTCGATTTTTCTCTTTTCCCTGAGTTTCAGTTAACGTTACTGGGAAAAATTGCTGCGGGCGATCTGACATCGGTGGTAATCCGGCCGCATGAACATACCATTGTTATTGACCGCGATAGCATATTGGTGGAGATTGAAAAATTATTGCGGGGGAAATTTTCGTCAGAATATCTGGCAAACTGCATCAAAGATGAATATGAAGTCTTGGTTGAGCAAAACAGTTTGTTCGTTATTGGTGAAGATGGTCAGATTGCTCTAGCGCAAAATGATGATGATGGTGACGAGGAAAGTTTTGACCTGTTAGGACAGCAGAAAAAAGTAGCCCGGAAAGAGGGGTTACGAACCTATAACCTGGCTTTTCGCCGCCAATTTGAAAAAATTCTCAACGATCTGCAAAGAAAAATTATTGAACAGAAGAAAAACGAACTCAATATCGACCATATTCCGACTTCCATCTTCGGAGTCACCAATTACGCAACTCAGCAGCAGGAGCAGCTGAAAAGAATAGCTGAAAAGTTTTCTGACGGCGAACGTTATATTGAAGAGATAAGAGACTATTTCAAGACAACGATTGAAGATATCATTATTTATGACCTCTATCACAATCTGCAGAAATATGCCGAATTCACCAAACTTGGCACTCTCTTTCTCTTCTTCCATATGCTGCAAAAAAATGCTGAAACCTACCCCATCTTCTTTATTGAAATCGAATGCAAGTTTTCAAACAGCAAAATAGATTTATCTTTCCCCAGAAAACTTATTCTTCTTAACACTCCCGCCATCAATTATTTCAAGTTCGGCAATGTCTTAACTATCCCCCGAGCTTCGTCTCCAGCATTGGTCAAAGAACGATTGGGCGCAATGGAGCAGTTTATTCAGACCCAATACAGCTCTCACAAGCCCTTTATCCTGGAAACAACTTTTGCCGGAATCAGTCATGAAAAAGAGGGTTTTCCCCAGATAAAGAGTCGCATTGGTTTGCAGATAGTTACCAATGAAGACAAAAAACTTTTAGACTATTCCGAAATCATGACCGCCATGGAACTCGGCGGAGCCAGCAAATTCCCTCACTTTATCGACGACTACATACGGGGAACAGTACCCAATCACCAAAATGAGATAGACCAGGAATTCAGCAAAAAATATCCCCTGAAAAACCCGGCCCGCTATCTCCCCGAAAGTCCGATTCCAATAAATACCTCACAAAAAAGAATCCTCACCGCTTTAGGACATGAGAAAAACAATATCATTGTCATTGACGGCCCGCCGGGCACCGGTAAATCCCATACCATCGCCGCTCTGATTTACTGGGCCAACGAGCAGAAAAAATCGGTGGTGGTCACATCTCACAAAGCTCCCGCCCTGGATGTAATCGAGCGCATGTTAACCGATACTTTTCGCGAATTGCATCCCCAGGCAAAACCGTCACTGGTACGTCTGGACAAAGAGAGCAGCTCGATCAACAACCTCTCCAACACCTTGCAGTCAGCCGTGGTCGGCGCCGCCAACGATAGAACCTTGGAATTTAACCGGGATGCCATTGCCAATGATAAACAAAAACTCGGCCACCGACTGCATAAAGTTATCGCCGAAAAACTTACCAGTGCCGACCAGTATCAGGAGATGGTACGGAAGATTATCGAGTTTGACGGGTTGGAACAAACCATCCAGGATCTTCCCGAAATGTCAGAGGCCCTTGTTGGTGTCAGAGGGCTCCAAACCGATATAGATTTTGCTGCCATTGACGATTTTATTGCAAGCGAGCTCATTGCATCACTGCAACAATTCAGTCTAAAAGAGTTTGCCTTTCTGCTCGACCACCGGGCTCAGGTGCCCGATTTTCTTAAAGCCTGCGAAACCCTTGACCGCGTCCAAGAAAAAGATCAGAATATAAGCACCTCTTTCAAAGAAATCCCACCCACTTTCACTGATTTGCTGGAAAAACTCAAGAATCTGTTCAAAACCGACATCAAACTGACCGAGCTTACCCCAAAACACACCAGTAGCGGTTTAATGCAGAAGATTCTGGGCAAGGCCCCGAAAGAGGATGATCTGGTTCAGTTGCTGGAACAGCTTAAAAATCTGCAATATTATGACCTGAAAGAAGAGATCGCAAGGTTGCTGAGAATTGCGAAAGCTGACCTGACTATAGACGATCTGATTCTAGGCGTTGAAAAAATTGAATTTGTTCTTTCTCTGCGTGAACATCAGGAACTGTTGGCATCATACCGGGCGCTGCCCGGCAACCAGGACAAGAGCATTGGCAAAATTTATGCGACATTCACCAAATTCAGACAATCAGATGACCTGTTCAATGACTCTCTCTACCAATCAATCGCAGACCTTTTTGCCGGATACAACTCGATATTACTCCCGTTCGACATTGTTGAAAACAACCTGCAAACCCTGTCCCGTTTAAAAGGCCACGATCAGCAACTTAAACAGATATGGCAATGGATCAAACTGCATCACGCCCTTTCCCGTTACGCTCAATCAACCACCCTGCATTTGCAGGATCTGCAAACCTATCACACCCAGGTTCAGGAGGAGATTGAACACCATAATGACCAGCGCCTGAAAAATCTCAATAATCATTTGGGGGCTATGGCCCGGATCAAGGTTTCATACGAAGGCGGCAAACGTTTCAGTCAGGATGAGGCCGAAATCTTATTGCACAATCTTTCTTGTATTATTGCCGAGCCCGCTATTATTTCCAAACACTTTCCGATGACCGAGGGCCTGATCGACATTTTGATTATTGATGAAGCTTCGCAGGTCTCAATCGCCGACTCCATCTCACTGATGCTGCGGGCCAAACAGATAGTGATTTTCGGGGATGAATATCAATATGGTGCGGTCAGCACCCGTAACGTCAACGCTAAATATTCGGCCAGCTATTTTGACAAGATTATCAGTGCCTATCAGGATGATTACAACGAAATTGTTGCCTCGGAAGATCGGCAGAAACTGGTAAGTGAGGTTTCTAAAAACGTTGCCGATGATGACCTGGTGAGTGAAACCCTACTCAAACCGGAACCCGGCACGATTCTCTGGCTTAAAACCTTTGACATCCGCACCTCAACCCTGACTTTTGCCAAGGCGATTGCCAACTATTCCACTTCCTTAAGAGAACATTTCCGCAGTTTCCCGGAGATCATCGGCTATTCCAAAGAGTTCTTTTACCAGAAAGCGCAGTTGGAATTGATCGTCAACCGGATTCGCACCAAACCGATCGCCGAAGTCCTGCAATTTTTAGAGGTCGAAACCAAAGGCCAATCCGCAGCCAACACCAACCTTGACGAGATCGATGCGATTGCCGTAGACTTGCAAAAGCGTCTTGATAATGGTTTCAAGGGCACCATCGGCATCATCACCTCATTTAAGGAGCAACAGGGCAAGCTGGAGCACTCCTTCAACGAGAGATTTAACCTGGCCGTCTTAAAGCGCGACCACAAATTGTCAATCTGGTTTGTCGGTGATGTCCAGGGTGAAGAGCGGGATCTGATCTACTATTCTTTTGTCGAGAATGAAAAATACAGAAATTCCAACCTGGCCACCATCTATCCGGTGATTGGCGGCACCGCTGACAATATCAGAAGCCTGAAGATGCAGCGTCTTAATGTCGGTTTCAGCCGGGCCAAGGACACTATGGTCTTTGTTCACAGTCAGCCGTTGGAAAAATTCAGCAATACCCGTTTAGGCGAGGCCCTTAAATATTACCAGGAGGTGCTTGCAGCGACTAAAAAACGTGATTTTTTCATTGAAGATGAAGCCATTTTCGATTCCCCTATGGAAAAGAAAGTTTACAGCCTGCTCCTGGAGACTGATTTTGTTAAAAAACATCGGGATAACGTTAAAATTATCCCGCAATTTCCAATCGGCAAATATCTGGCCAGTAAATATGCGGCCGCAATCCCGGCCTATCGGGCTGACTTTCTCCTGACTTTCTCCGCAGGGGGCAAAGAGCAGACCATGATCCTTGAGTATGACGGCCTTGAATACCATTTCAACAATCCGGAACAGGTCAATCAATACAATTTTTCGCAAGACTACCTTGAATATGACACCTCGCGCCAGCTTGAACTGGAAAGTTACGGCTACCGTTTTTTACGTCTCAATAAATTCAACCTGCGCCCTGCGGCCCCCGACGAGACTGAAGTTACGGTCTTGAATCGTCTTTTGGAAGGAAAATTTAACAACTATGTCTAAAATATCATTGACGTTTGAAGAGAAAGCCCAGCTCATCGAAGCCATCAATAACGACTGCGAACCTGATCCAGATCTGTTGCTTAAATTTTTCCCCTCAACGGCGGAGAAATTGGATTTACAGACCCTCGACCGGGCCCGGATTCCCACTTTGGAATATGCTAACAAACAAAGTAAAGCGGCGATCCTGGCCGAAGCTTCCGCCGGAATAGGTGCGGCCCCGCTCCAGATTGTCCGCGAGTTCGGCAACACCGACACCGGCCAATGGCGTAACCTTATCGTTCAGGGTGACAACCTCCAATTTTTGAAAACCTGCTCTAGAAATATCGATCCCCTGATCAAAGATAAAGTCAAAGGCAAGGTCAAGCTGATCTATATCGATCCGCCGTTTGCGACCAAAAGTGATTTCGGCGGCAAAGACGGCGAACGCAGTTACAGCGACAAAATTGCCTCGGCTGAATTTATCGAAAGCCTGCGAAAACGATTGATCTATTTGCGTGAGTTGCTGGCGGATGATGGAAGTATTTATGTTCATCTTGATTGGCGAATGAATAGTTACATCCGACTAATATTAGACGAAATTTTTGATAGATCAAATTATATAAATGAGATTATTTGGCAAAGAACCAGTGCTCACAGTGACCCCGGCCGATATGGAATGAATATTGATTCCATATTTTATTACGTAAAATCAAATAGAAAAATCTGGAATCAACTATACGGTGAACATTCCGAGGAGTACAAAAAAAGATTCAGAAATTCTGACACAAATGGACGGCTTTGGACAGATGCTGATTTGACTGCCAAAGGACTTCACGGAGGGGGGTATACTTATACATATAGGGACACTAAGTCTTTGTGGCGTTGTCCTCTAGAGACAATGAAACGATTAGATAAGGAAAACAGATTACACTTCACTAACAAAGGTGGTATCAGGCTGAAACGCTATTTAGATGAAACACCCGGGATACCACTTCAAACTTTGTGGTCCGATATATTTCCCGTGAACTCTCAAGCTAAAGAACGAGTTGATTACCCCACTCAAAAACCGGAAGCCCTGCTCGAACGTATCATACTGGCTTCCAGTAATCCCGGCGATCTCGTTATGGACGTTTTTGCCGGTTCCGGTACCACGGCCGCCGTCGCCGAAAAACTGGGACGCCGCTGGATCACTTGTGACTTTGGCAAACACGCCATCTATACCGTTCAGCGACGCCTGCTACGGATCGGCGAATCCAAGGCTCTGCTCGAAGAAAAAGACGAAAACGGAAAAATCGTCGTCAAGAAAGGAGCTTTATACAGTAAAGCTTCCCGGCCTTTCAGCGTTATCTCTTCCGGGGCCTACGATTTTTCCCATATTATGGATCTGCGAAGCAATAAGAAAGCCTATATTAATTTTGTTCTCGGTCTTTTTCAACTGGAGCGAGACCCGGAGAAAGCCGCATCCTTTAAGCTTGCCAATATTTACGCGCTTAAGGATAAAAACCCGGTCGAGGTCTATCCGGTCTGGGAGGACGAATTTCTCAAAGAGGTTCGGATTGATGAAGAGTACCTTGAAGAGATTATCACCCAATCCGGCGGCCGTTTGCGCGGTGATTATTACATCATCACCCCGGAATCCTGCAGCAACATCGGTGATACAACCCTGAAGAATCGAGACGGCAAGCAGGTTAATTTTCATATATTGACGTTTCCCTACAAAATCTTGGAAGAGGTTTCCCGAAATCTTGAACTTCAGGAACAGCCGGCCTCACAGGATAATGTCAACAACCTGATTACAGCCACCGCCTTTTATTTCAACGAAGAGGTGGAGTTGGAGGCGGTACGCACCGGCAACGGCCTCAAAATCACCCGGTTTGCAACCCGGATTTTAAATAATGATGGTGAGTGTTTCCCCGGCCTCGCCGGCCTGGCAATGCTGCTGATTGATCTCGATTATGAAGCTGATAAACCCTTCGATATGGACGTAACCGTTTTTGCCAAGGAAATCGGCGAGGATGGAAGTGTGAAGATTGCCAATCTGACGCCCAGTGTCGGTCTGATCGCCATCGATCGGCACGGCAACGAATCGAAACCCTTTAATCTGGAGTAAGCATGCCGCCCCGTAGAAGAGCCCGCAGGTTGCGCGTGGTCGAAAAACTCAACCTCTCCGAACATACGCTGGATGTCAATATCCGCCGCTGCAGTTACGATAAATTTCGTTTTTCCGAGATTGAGGATTATGTTCTCGCCTTGACCGGGAACCGGGAATATCAGTTTCAGGCGATCAAGCAGACCATGATCTACCTCTGGGGCGGCGGCTATCCGGATGTTACGGCTCTGGCCCTGGAAAATTTCCGCAAGAAACCCCATATCAGGGAACGCTTTGAGGGCTCCGAAGAGATCATGATCGGCCACCTGCCTTTAGCCGACCGGCTTTCCGGGGTTGTCCATATGGCGACCGGTACCGGCAAATCCTACGTCATTTTTGCGGTTGCCTACCTGTCACTGATAATGGGACTGACCAAAAGGGTTCTGGTTTTAGGGCCCTCTTCAACGATTATTGAGGAGGGGTTGCGCGATAAATTTGCGAATTTCATAAACTGTTCCGAGTGGAACAGTAAACTACCTCAAGAGTATCAGGGCAAGGCCATCGACCTGTTGACTGATAACGACGCCATCACCGACGGCAGTATCACGATTGAAAATATCAATGCCGTCTATACCTTCGGCGGCATTCTTGACACCCTGTTCAAGGGCACTAATGAAGTGCTGGTTTTAGGCGATGAAATCCATCACGCCTATTCCCATCTTAAATTTAACTCCACCCGGAACACTCTGGTAATGGATCAAGAGGCAGATGCTGCCGCCGGGCGAACCAGCCCGGAGAAAAGTGAACGTCTCTGGATGCAGTTTTTACGCAAAAATCCGGAGATAACCCGGCATATCGGTTTTACCGGAACCCCCTACAATAAAGATGACTATTTCGCCGACGTTATCTTTGACTACCACATCCGCAGCGCCATCAAGGAACAGTTTATCAAGGATATCAATCCGATTATCAATGTGGAAACTGATGCCGGTGATATGCAGTGGACCACGGAAAAACGCTTCACCGTAGTTCTGGAAAAACATCTTGAGAACCGTAGCATCTATGCCTACAAAAGAGGCGGTCAACGCACAGTCAAACCGATTACGGTTTTCTATTGTCCAAGTAAAAATATCGCCAAAAAACGCACCGATGAGTTCATTGATTTTTTAACTAAATGGGAACGGCAGGAGAATGGGGCAGCCGGTTCAGAATCGGAAATCCGGCAGCTGGCCCAGGAAAAAGTGATCTGCGTCATCACCGGCATAGCTGAATCTGAATTCAAGAATAAACTTGATAATATCGAAGTAACTGACCCGGATAAAATCGGCGGCAAGGTTGAATTTATCTTTTCGGTTGGTAAACTGCTGGAAGGCTGGGATGTTGATAATGTTTTTCAAATTGTGCCGATGGAAGAACGCATCTTTAATTCAAAACTCCTGATTTCCCAGGTAATCGGCCGGGGCCTGCGCCTGCCGCGCAAGGTAGTACATGCCGATATCCAAAGAACATATCCGATGTTGACGGTGACCAATCACGAAAGATTTGCTGATCATATTCGTGAGTTGATGGATGCCGTAACTAATTCCGATATGTATATTACCAGTGGCCCACTGCCGATAAAAGATGAGGAAAACTGGCGCGGTAAACATCACTTTACGCTTTTTAATCTCAACTATTTATCAGAAACCAAGCTGGAAAATAATGCACCGGATGAAGCCACAACACCAGATGAAACCAAAAACCGTTCACTGCTGCGTGAACTGATCCTGACCAAAGAAGACAGTGATGAAAACGTTACTATCGAGCGGATAAAGGGCACGGATAAATATACCCTGAAACGCAAAACCGTACCCGTTGACAGCCTGGTTGCTGAACTCTACCGTCGTTTTAAAGGCAGAGAGTATGAAGGTATCCGCTTTGATTTCGGCAACGGCGAACAACAAGGCTGCCCGCAGGAGGATGAGATCAGGGATACGATTCTCCGGGCGATGGAGAAAGCTGAAATCCCGGCTAAGGGCCTGACCGCTGAAAACAAAAAGCAGATTCTACTCTTTTTTAATCAGTTCCTGCCCCAGGGTAAAAAGAGACGGGTATTTGTTAATGTCACCGGTAATGTTGTGCCGGTCTCTACCCATTCACTCCACCGACATTCAATCAAAGTCGGTGAACTCTACCGCGATGCCACCGCATTCCTCAGTGAAGATTACGAACAGGAAGTTGATGAAAAAAGCAAAGTTCTCTTGCGCCACATGGAAGAGACCCAGCGGCAATCTATCCAAAACAACCCCAAACAACTCCGTTTCAATTTTGACGAACCTACTGGCCTGTTAAACAGCCATACCGAATATGTACGCTCGTTGGTTGAGGGCGATGAGCGGCCACCTTACATTGTCAATCCTTCGATCTTCAAAACGCCGCAAAGTGCCGTATTGGTCTCCCATTATCCTGAAAAAGAGTTTGTTTTTCTCTTATTAAAATACGCTCAGTATTTTGATGCCTGGATTAAATCACCGGACAGAGGATTTTATTCGATCGATTACGAATACTGGAAAAGCGGCAAAGACCGGATTCGCCGAGGTTTTAACCCAGATTTTTTCATCAAAACTGATCTTGATAATTACATCCTGACCTTAAAGAAAAAAGGTCAGACAGAACATCTTGATTCTCTGCGGGATTTGCAGGATAAAGGTTATGAAACCTTGATTCGGGCGGTCGAGATAAAATCTGATGATGATTCCGACGAAGCCACCCCGGCTAAAGTTGAATGGGCCAAAAAACATTTCTTGACCCTGAATGAAAAGCTGCTGGAACCACTACCAACAACCGTTGCCGAAGAATTTCAGGATGAAGCCAAACAATTCTATACCTTCGATCTGCTCACCCCAAATGCCTTCAACCACTGGTTTGAAGATGTGCAGGATGGGGCGGTAGGTTAAAAATGACCATAAAAACGTTATATCATTATTGTTCATCCACTGAATTTGCGTCGATTATCAATAATGGAGCTATCTGGTTATCATCTCTGACGCTCTCTAATGATTTTCTGGAAGGAAAGCTTATTTCGAATATACTTAGTGAGCTTTTAAAAAAAGAGGACCTGGATGAAAAAACATTTATAGAGTTGCGAGAAGCCGTATTTTTTTTCGATCAATTTATTGACGGGTTAGGTTTTTGTTTATCAGAGGATGGCGATTTATTGAGTCAGTGGAGAGGATATGCGAATGATGGCAAGGGTTTTTCTATTGGCTTTTCGAAAGAATATTTGGAAATGCTCGAAAACCAATTCAGTTCTAAAGAACCTAAATTACGAAAAGTGATTTATGATCCATCAGAACATCTAGAAATAGTTTTGCCGATATATGAAAAAATTAGATCGCATATCCAATCAGGTGTTTTGTTACCCTCTGAATCTCTTGGTTTAATGACCATGATATCACCCCCGGAAATCGCCACTGAGAAATATCGTGAAGCTTGGAGAGAAATTTACAGTAGCATTGTTGTTTTACTTCCCCAACTATTCTCACTTAAAAATCAAGCATTTTCGGAAGAGGAAGAATGGCGTCTCATCTCTCATATTATTAAAGATAAATATGGTGAAGATGTCCTTTTTCGTGCGGGTCAGAATAAAATTATTCCGTATAAAGAAATCAGGTTTTTGCCGTTATCAGCCCGCCCGATTTTGGAAATTATCATAGGCCCTAAAAATATAACTCCTGAGTTTGTTGTTGAGGGTTTTCTAAAACAAAAAGATTATGACAATGTCATAGTAAAACGATCCAGGGCTTCATACCAATAAAATTATTTCACTTATCTCTCTACCAGGGGTTCTAATTGAGGATATTAAAGTTCACTGCCGTACAATCAGTTGCAGATTGATGATGTCGCTGGATTTTTGGAAGTGTTGACAAATGGTATAGGTTCTGCCAAAGGTTGCGGTTTGTTGTCGTTGGTGCGGACTTAAAGTTACAGGGAAGATATAGTATGGGATATGAAGCAAAAAAAACCGAACATGCTGGATCTAAAAAAGGCAATGGTGCATATTGGGGGCGAAAGAAGGACGCCAAAAAGGAATCCAACCGAGCCCGACGTGAGGCCGACAAAACTGACGTTCAAATTTTGCAAGAGAGTGAGAAGAAAGGTATGACAACCAGAATTGACGTTTTTAAGGGGAGGGAAATTCGTCGTATACTGCACAACGATGAATGGTGGTTTTCAGTAGCGGATGTAGTCGAAGTTCTGACTGACAGTGCGAATCCTCGGCAGTATATAAAAAAGATGCGTCAGCGTGATCCCGAGCTGAATTCCAACTGGGGTACAATTTGTACCCCAGTTCAATTGGTTGCGGCCGATGGCAAAAAGCGTAAAACTAATTGTGCCAACACCGAAGGCATCTTTCGCATTATTCAGTCAATTCCTTCACCTAAAGCCGAGCCATTCAAACGTTGGCTGGCCAAAGTCGGTTATGAGCGGGTGCAGGAGATAGAAGATCCGGAACTGGCTGCGAAACGCAGTCGTGAGCTCTATCAGGCCAAAGGCTATTCCGAAGAGTGGATTGAAAAGCGGATGCGCGG
>Ga0164318_10005916_pt1 | contig 11841 bp, 10 predicted proteins | sample GuaBasSedimGuay9_FD_113734 | JGI IMG/M metagenome (GOLD analysis project Ga0164318, IMG submission 113734) | Subseafloor sediment microbial communities from Guaymas Basin, Gulf of California, Mexico - Guay9, Core 4571-4, 0-3 cm | ecosystem: Environmental > Aquatic > Marine > Hydrothermal vents... | reverse complement strand
GGTAATGAAATAGTAACAGGATATTCAACTTCTGATACATGGGCAGCAATTCAAGAGATTATAAGCGTTCAACCAGCTCAAGAAGTATGGGATGATAATTTTGTAGCTGTTTATCATATGTCTCAAGATCCTTCTGGCGGTTCTTTGTGTATCCTTGATTCAACGGGTAATGCTCATAATGGAACTCCTGTAAATATGGTATCTGGTGATTTACAAGATGCAAATATAGGAAAATGCTTATATTTTAACAACTCAAATAAGTATATAGTTACGTCAAATGAAACTGGTTTTGATATGACAGATCAGGTTACGTGCGAAGCTGTTACATACAGAACACAGACAGAATGGGGAGCATTATTATCAAAGGGTTATGATGAAACTTATGAATTTAAAGGGCAAGATAATTTATCATGGAGGATAAAGCCTGGTGGATCTGATACTACTATTGCACTTGCATCTGATAAAAATATTTGGCAGTATTTGGTAGGTTCTTATAGTCCTAGTAATATGCTTTCATATAATAATGGGGAACAGGTAGGGTCAAGTAGTATAACCGGGTCATTTGCTAATAATTCAGATCCATTTGAAATAGGAAGGGATAATTCATCTGGTGAGTATGGTGGGTTAATATCTGAAGTAAGAGTTTCAGACATACAAAGATCATCACATTGGTTACTCGCTACTTACTATTCTTTATTTGATACACTTATTACTTACTCCCCTAATGGTCTTAATGAAAACAAAAAGATTATTTTAACTATATCTCCCCAATCTGAAGAGTTACTAGATTTTCCAGTTTTAGTAAATTTATCAAGTCTAAGTGGTATATCAAATCTTAACTGCTCTCCTTTATTTTCTGATATAGGGATAAATGGAAAAAGAATATTTTTTGTTGATGTAAATAGTAATGAACAACTTTATGCTGAAATAGAAAATTGGGAAGATGGTAATGCCCAGGTTTGGGTTAAAGTTCCAGTAATATCTGCAACTGAAAATACGGTAATCTATCTTTATTACGAGAATCTTGAAGTAGATAATGATAATTTTATTGGAGATACAGGAGAAATACAAGCTCAACAAGTTTGGGATGATAATTTTGTAGCTGTTTATCATATGTCTCAAGATCCAGGTGTTGGAGGTGCTTGTATTTTAGATTCTACTTCTAATGAGAATCATGGAACTCCTAACGGGACTATGACATCTGATGATTTAGTAGACGGCTTTATTGGCAAGGCGATTACCTTTGATGGAATTGATGACATTATTAATTTAGGTTCAGACAGTTCATTATCATTTACTATGGTTAATGGGCTTACCTTAGAGGCATTAGTACAAACAGTAGATGATGGTGCCAATAATGCTATAATATCCACATTAAATGCATCTAATAATCATAAGGGGTATGAATTAGAGTGTCGTGGGGGAAGTGAGGATGACTTTTATTGTTATGTTGTAAATTCGTGGACTGATAATTCTCTCTCTATAGAAACTAATGGTATTGTAGCAAATAATAATAATCTTTATAATGTAGCTTTTAGTGCTGTGGGAACTGATGGTTTAGTTTATGTGGATGGTGCAGATGTAGGTTCAGTAGTTTTCGACACTTTATCATCTACTGATATACAAAGCGGTATCGATGTGCTAATAGCAGCAAGAAATGATGATTCTAATTATTTTGACGGTGTAATAGAAGAAATAAGATTGTCGAATATAGCTCGTTCCGAAAATTGGCTATTGACGACTAATTTATCAAATAGAGATACTTTAATAACATTCTCTTTTCCTCCTGAAGATGAAGGAATAACAGATAGATTTATTCCTGCATTTACAAATTTTGCTAAATCGTATAATATAAGTTTTATGCCAGGTATTAAACCAGCTAGTTTAATACGACAAAAAAGAAAGGGATTTTCAAAAGCATTTTAGGAGAATAAAATGGCAAATCGTTATTGGGCAACATCTGTATATGGAGGATCAACAGGATCTCTTGATACTATTAATCCTACTGATACTGACGGAAGTGCTACCGCATTAGTTGCTGGAGATTTGTGCGATGTAATAGAAGATGAAGTGCTTTCTTATTATATCGCTAGAGATTCTTCTGGTGCTTCTGAGGATTTTCCTGATATAATTATTCCAGATACTAATGCAGGTAATTTTTGGTGGGAGCTTATTGAAAGAATACCACAAAATACGGGAATGATAGATCAACTTTTATATGAGAACATGCCAGGTAGTTTCTAAAGGAGGACATAATGGCTAATAGACCAATTTTTCCAGATACGATACAAAATGCAGCACTTGATATTGAAAATGCTGATGGTACAACTGCACAAGATCTTTTAACAGCCGGAACTAATGGCAGTAGAATTAATTCTATATCTGCTACATCTGATGAACCTACAGCAGATATAGAATTAACTATTAATTATAATGATGGCACTACTGACTATATCATAGGAAGTGTAACAATTCCAGCATTAGCAGGTACTGATGGTACTGTTCCTCCTGTATCTATATTGAATGCAACTGATATGCCATTCCTTGCAGAAGATTTATCTTATTATCTTGCTGGTGCTGATAAAATAACTATAGCAGCTCAAACAGCAGTTACTTCTTCTCAGAAGATTCAATTGGTCGCTACTTATGGGGATTATTAAGTAAGAGGATTTTAAATGCATATTACAAATACATTTAAAAATACAGTAACAAATTCTTGGATAAATAGATCAAGTACTGTTTGGAGCGATACATCACTTCCTTATTTAATTATTAGTGCTTCATTTGTTGAACCATGGGAAACTCCTATTGTTGTAGCATTTGAAGAACCGTATGAAATATGTACAGTAAGAGTCAATGCTTCATTTGTTGAGCCTTATGGAGAGATTGTATATAAATCTTTTATTGAGCCTTATGGAGATGTGCCAGTCATAACTTCCTCTTTTGTTGAATGGTATAATGACACAGTAACTCCAACAAAAAGATTTATTGAATCTTATGGTGACCAAAGAGAAATAACAAAATCTTTTGAAGAGCCTTATACTGTCAGTTATGATATAGGAAAATCTTTTGAAGAACCCTACTCTATTACTTTGTTGAAAATAACAAAATCTTTTGAAGAGATATGGGATTTAGAAGTACGAAATTTAATACAAAAATCTTTTGAAGAACCTTATTATATGATAGATGGAGGATCTGATATATATTCTCCATCTGCTTCTCTTACTATAAATGGTATAGAGATAGATATTTTATCAGTAGCTATCTCTGCTTCCACTTCTTCTTATTGTATTTCTTGTGACATTAATCTACCATCAATGAATGAGTATAATCAGTGTAATTATAGAGATGATGTTACGGTAGTTTTAAATGGAGAATCTTTTGTTTTCTTTATTGAAACAAAATCCAGAACCCTAACAAGATCTAGTGTTAATTTTAGTATAGGATTGCTTAGTCCTACTGCTAAACTAGACGCTCCATATTCTCAAACTATTATTGATCCTCTTGAGGAGGGAATAAATTCAGAAGTTTTTATAAGAGAAATGGCAGCTTTACAGGGAATAACTGTAGACTATCAAATTATATCTTGGGATATTAAAGCACGATCAATATCCATTAATGATGAAACCCCTTTGTCTGTCATAAAAAGAGTAGTAAATTCTGTAGGAGCAATAGTCCAAACTAAGCCTAATGGAGAAATGTTGATTATAAGCAGTTACCCAGAATCTCCAAATAATTGGAATTCTTTAATTCCTGATGCCATATTTACAACAGAATATGATATTATATCTTTGAATGAGTCATTAGATGTACGAGATGGTTTCAATGCTTTTATTATTTCAGATCAAACAAGTTCCTCTGAATCTATAACTTTAGAAGAAGTCTTTGTAGATGCTCATACTAAATATATACGTGGTTTTAGAATACCTTTTGAGGATGGTGCTTTTGATCTTGAGACTTCAGGAGAATCTCCAGTAACTATTGAAAAATATATTAATCCTGTATTTCTTGATATGCCTGAATACGATGAAGATACCTCAGAAAATGATAGATGGGAAGTTGTAGAATTTATTGATTGGACTGCTTCTGTTACAAAACCAGTTTATGAAGCTCCCAATACAACAGGAAATAGATCTAATCCTAATTCAGATGGAGGAGTATGTCCTCCAGGTGTTATTGAATTTGAATGGATAGAGACAAATTTAGGAGCTTTTACCATTGATGAAGATGGTACTATTACTATTACCGATCAAGATTCAGTCCCAAGTGAATCTTTGATGAGGATTAAATATACTACTAAATATTGGAGATGGACTGTTACTGGGCCTCTCGATATACCAGTTCAATTTTATGTTCCTGAATTGGAGGAAGAATAATGGCTGTTGAAACAAGTATAATTGTTGAATTTGGAGATCAAAAAGCAGAGAGTGCTTCGATTGTTGTTGAGATTGATGATCTCCATCCCAATAATTTGGATATAAAAGGAGATGTAAAAAGCTCTTTTCACCCTACTGAATTTCCAGTATTCTTAATTCATCATGATACAGATATAGAAATTACTGGAGTTCTTTGTACTCATGGAGAGGTAATTCAAATAGGAGTAGATCAAACTCGTTCAAGAAGTTTAGAGGCAGTATTTACCACTTTATTAGATACAGCTACAGAAGATGATAATAAAATTTCTATTGGTTATTCTAATGTAGTACTAGATACAGAAGAATGGTATGGCAATATAGGAAATATTAATATCAATGAAGGCGATTTATGTTGTAATGGTGGAATTATCCCTTGTTTTGTAAAAGTTGATTTTTCTGTAGTATTTCAGGAACAATGGAAATTATCTCCTCCTGATATTGAATTAGCAGAGGACGAAACTTATACTGTATATGTAGTAATTTATGTAAGGAGTATCTCATAATGGAAAGTAGAGTATGTAGAGGATCTTCATTTGCTAATGTATGTCTTGATGAAGATGAAGCTCTTAATTGGAGTGATTCTGAAATAGTAGATTCTTTATTAGTTACGGAGGAATCTCAAAGAGAACGTGGAAGAGTGGAAATAGATAAATCTTTTACAAATAGAATCAACCAGACTCTTGAATTATCTAATTGTAATTTTATTCAACCAGGCAGTTTAATTCAAACTGTAGAAGGAATAAATATTTCCACAGGTATTTTAAGAAGTATTTCTCTTTCTTTTATTCGTAATGGTAATACTCTTTCTGTAGGATCTACTTTAGGAGTTGAGCATAATGTTTAATATCTTCAGCAAGCCTACTGATTCGACTGTCACAGGTAAAATTATAAAAAAGAATACCTCTACTCTCTATACATTAGAAGATAGAAGAGGAAGGCAATTTAACGCTGAATCCGATGGGTCATATATTGTAGGACAAACTGTTTTAGTTCGAGAGAATATAATTATAGGAAAAACAAAAAAGGCAAAAATTGTTTTTCATTTTAATGTTTGATTTTATTTCTTGTTCAATATATAGTGAGTTAAATTTAACTTATGGTATTATAAAATGGCAACTGCAATATTATCAAATACTCCTACAGTAATAAGTGAATGTGAATCTGAAACAGATTGGAGTGCAGATCGAGCATTATCTCTTGATACTGAATTATTTAAAGTAGGTTCTGGTGCTATAGCAGCCACAATGCATGATACTATTGATGATGTATGGTATGAGCCTTCCGCAACAAATGATTTATCTGCCACAAACACTGTATTTCGATGTTGGTTATTTTGTGTTGTTATTGGTCAAATGGAGAATGATGCTTATCCAGGTATTCTTCTTCGATTAGGGGATGGAATAAATACAGCATTTTGGAATATTACTGGTTCTGATACTTATCAAGGCGGTTGGTTAATGCTGCAAGTAGATGTATCTTTGACTCCTGATAGTGGAACTGCTCCAAATTTTGCAAATATTAACGAGTATGGAGTAAAAATAAACCTTGATCAGAATGTCCGTAATAATAACAATACGTGGGTAGATAAACTTCATTTTACAAATTCTGGATATACTGTGTATGGAGGCACTTCTGGCGATAAAATAAATATGTCCTCTATTGCTCTTGCTGATGAAACAGCAGGATGGGGAATTATTCAAGAATTTAATGGCGTATATTTTGCCACATCACCATTTGAAATAGGAGATTCATCGAATACTACTTATTTTGAATGGGATGGCGAAACAATTATGTTTGTTGATAACAGAGTATCTACCACTTTTTATGAAGTTTCAGCTATTGGAGCTAATACTAGCATTGTTATGAATAATGGTTCTATTGGAACTGATGGACAAGAATATAAATTTGATATTAGTGATGTTGGATCTTGTAGTTTAAGTGGACTAGCCATTAATAATGCTCATACAGTTCTTTTTAAGTCAGGACAAACTCACAGTGGGTTAATTCTTACTGAATGTGGTAATACAGGAAATATTGATACAAATGGAGCTTCATTAAGTAATACTAAATTTATTAACCAAAAAGGACAATTTTTGGTAAATTCAAGTACAGAAGCTGGAGCTTGTTCAAATTTACAATTTGATGGTTATGAAAATAATTCAGAATATGCTATTTACGTTCCTGCTTCTGTAACAAGTTTTACAATGAGTAACTGGCAATTTACTGATCCAGATAATACAACTAATTATGCTCTTTATTGGGCAGGAACTTCAGGAACATTGACGATTCTTTCTACGGCAGGAACCAACCTTGTAACAGCGGGATGTACTGCTGCTTCGGGAGGAACTGTAGTTGTATCTGCTTCATTTGATCATACTATAGAAGGGCTTGAACTTAATACAGAAGTAACTTATGTAACAAAAGATACTGCAACTGTACTGTATCATGTTGAACAAGCAACTACTTCGGATGGGAATGGGAAATATAAAATAACTTATACTCATTCTGGAGGAGCTTCAGTAGATATTTTAATACAACATATACAATACCAGCCTGATATATCTAATATATATGGGCTGACGTTACCGTCTACGGATGCAACTGTAAAGGTACAGATGTTCTATGACGATAATTATCTAAATCCATAATAGGAGAATAAAATGGCTAAGTTAGTTGATCCTGACCAGTTAAATCAGGAAACAGAAGTGGTAATTGTAGAGGGTTCAAAGACTATCCAGCTCCTTGTAGCTGGAAATTTGAATGATTCAGCACCGGGTCGTGATTCAGGAGTAACAGGAAAATGTTTATATTCTTTCTTGAAAGAAGAATGGCAGACTGATGCCGATCTGAATATGTTTAGATTTCCAATCAAAATGATTTATGAAGCATCTTTTCAGCTTATTAATGGTTGGAGTTTTGCAGATCAACAGACAATGGATCTACTTCGGGATGCTGGTTTTCAAGATATTAAAAATACGGATGAGTATGCCTGTGTAATTACACTTGGTAATATAGATGATTCTGATGTCGATCAGGCCTATTATGATCAAATAGCTGGAGCTGATGATAATACTACTCTAGTAGATTTTCATCTTACTGGTGAGGTTAATGAAAATATCCTGACTGATGATGGATCAAATGACTACACTGGTTATCTGAAAGTATTCCTTCGTGAAGAGCAGAAACTTTTCGCTGAGTACAACCTGCTTGATGAACAGGGACTTTCTGCTTTGAAGTACGAAGCTTATCGTCTGCCTGTTTCTAATGGGGTCGATCTTAAATGTGTTGATAATGATACAATAATTGGGGCAGGTACTGGTTCTATTACAGGAGTTGATTATACTACTCTTGGTATTGATTATATTACGGGAGCTAAATATGTAACAGGAGCTTCTATCATTTCTGATAACGCTGGAGATGTTGTTATTGGAGATGTAATTAAGGATGCTGCGAGTCCTGGACGTTGGTATCGTTGTACTGGTGCTGGTGATATAGATGCTACCGATAATGCAGATCTTGGTTCAATGGGAGGAGCTGGAACTGCGACATTTGAAGTATATCCAGGAGAACGTCAAATTGGTTCAGATTTTTATGCTTTTAATCGTATTATAGATTGTACTGATGGTTCTGCTCAAGCTGGTGATAAAACAGAAATTCATGCTTGGTTGCAATATCAGCTTCGTCAAAATATAGATATTAATGATGATACTGGTGGAGATAATTTTGGTACTATCTATGGTAAGATTGCTCCAGGATTCACATCATTTGTTGGTGATCAGATGTGGGGAGAGCCAGGAGTTTATTTTGATAATTCCCATGCCGATGATAACAACGCTATTACTTATCAAGATATAGGAGTAGGAGCTTACACTGCTAGTGGTGTAGAAGGCGTTGATTATGGCCTTGATTCTGAATTTTTACCAGCATTAACTAATGCTTTGAATAATCCATTTTATGCATCATTTTCTCTGGTATTTTCCAGCAACCTTGTTGCTGAGACAGAAGCTGATACATTATTTAAGGTTTACTTCACGAATGATGATGCGGGTGATGATTCTGGAGCCGATTTTGATACTGCTAATGCTATTATTGTTAAAGATAAAGATCTTACTGATATTACTGATACTATTACAACTTCTACTTATACATTTCAGTATGATTATTCTGGTAATGTACAGCGTGGAGCTGGTTCTGATGATACGCCCGTTCCTATTACAGTTGTGTTTCAGGGACTTGGAGACTCAGAATGGAATGAAGCATCTTTTACCATTCAGAAATCTACTGGCCAATCATTTGCTTGTAATACAAATGATGAGCTCAACTACTCTAACCCTGTATAATATGAGGATAACAAATGACACCGAGACAAATAGCTAAGATGCTAGGCATCAAGCTTGATTTCGACGAACTTGAAAAGAAGGGCATTCCTTTTGCTCTTCTTCAAGTTAAAAGACGAACCAGATACTATTGTTTTTCAATGAAAACTAAAGTAACAGATGAAAACAATAGTATCCGTATTCCAAAGAAACTTATTAACTTCTTTGAAAATCACCCAGGATTTGAAGGATGGCAGAATTTTGGAGTAACTTGGGATGTTAAGAAACAAGATCCTCTTGATATTTTTTATAGAGATTTTTCTGTTAATCAGGAATGGGATGCAACTTTAAGAAGAGTTGTGCCAGAACTTCCTGTAGATAGAGTTATGAGACAAAAAGGCCCGAAATCTGATTTATAGGAATTATTATGGGAAATAATGTCACATTTGATCCAACTATAGATACCATAATTGTTACTACTGCACCAGTGTTAGAAGGTTCAGAATGGGTAGTTGATCTTGATGTTAAGATAGATGTATTTTCAGATGGTAAAGAAGATTGGATAATTGACTCTGAATTAAATAAGCGTAGATTTCCAATTAGTACTGCTGGAGGAGATGATCTTCCAGGATCTAAACAACTTGGTAGTACTTTTTTTCTTGAGTATGGTTGGAAGATTAGACCATATGAAGCAAGTCATACATTAAGAATTAATGGTAATATCTATTCAAGGGACGGCTCAAGTCCATTTATCCAAACGTTAGGCTCGTATAATGTTATGGTTATTAATACAGTTTCTTCTCTTGTAGATAGCACTGTTCAGCAATTATCTGAAATTGAATATGCTTCTTTTAATGGAGGAATTTCTTATGACTCTATAAATGGTTCTCCTGGAATTAAATATCCTATTGGTACTCCTCAAGAACCTTCTAATTTAATGGCAGATGCTAAAATCATTGCAGAAGAAAGGGGATTTACTACTGGATTTATTATAGGAGATATTACATTTGATACTATTACTGATTTAACATCTTTCACGTTTATAGGCAGCTCTAAAAGCAATACTCTTATTACTATACCAGATGCAGCTATAGTAGAGGATTGTTCATTTCATGATGCTGAAGTAACTGGGGTATTGGATGGAGAATCTGCTTTATACAATTGTCTTGTTAGTGATCTTGCTTATATAAATGGATATATAGAATTATGCGTACTCTCGGGAACAGGAATAATAACATTGGGAGGAGGGGGAGTGTCCCACTTCCTAAGTTGTTACAGCGGAGTACCAGGAGAGGGAACTCCGATAATAGATATGGGAGGAAGCGGTCAAGCATTAGCTATGCGAGATTACAACGGAGGAATCCTGATAACGAACAAAACAGGATTAGACGCAGTAAGCATAGATCTAGCAAGCGGCCAAGTAAAACTTGATCTTGATGGTAATTTTGGAGTTGCAGGGGTTGTTGCTGGTTCTATTATTATACGCGGAGACGGCAAAGTTACTGATGCAACTACTGGAGATTATTTGCCTTCTGGTGAGTATAATGGATTAACTCTATTAAATGAGACTGTTGGTATAGACTCATTTTCTGCCAGTAAATATAATGATAAGGTATTTATTGAAATAGGTTCTGGTCATACTAAAGAATCATATCCAATTGGACTTATTAATTATCCTGCTGATTCAATTGATATAGCTAAAATAATCCTTGATAAGTACCATCTAAATACATTTCATTTTCAAACAGATGCCTCTATTTTTTCAGGGGTTGATATACAAGGATATAAAATAACTTCGCATAATAACCACATAACATTTATAGATGGTTGTTTTACTTCTGCATTAATAGTAGAGGATACTGTCTTATCTGGTGTTTTATCTGGATATGATCATTTATTTAAACAATGTTTATTAATAGATTTAATTAATATTAATGGAAAAATAAATGAATGTACATTAAGCGGTAATATTACTATATCAGGAAATTCAATATTTAGAAATTGCATAGCTCCTCGATCTAATCCATTAACAATAGATACAGGGATTTATTCCGTTAATTTTTTAGAAATTCGTGGTTTCTTTAGTATGAGTAATGTTAGTGGGTCTGTCAATGTAAATCTTTGTGGAGGACAGATAACACTTAATTCTAGTTGTACTTCAGGAACTATTTTTATTGATAATATTGGTAATGGAATTATCATTGATAATTCTGGAGTTGGATGTACTGTAGTTATTAAAGAATTTTCTACTGCTAGTATTTTAGGCAGTGATGTTACTCCTTATCATGACACAGATTCTCTTGCAGGTGCTTCTGTTCATCTTAAACATTTATCTTATAAAATTTTTATTGATCCTGATGGGACTAGTCCTGGGGATGGTTCTCAACATCATCCTTATGTTGATCAACATGATGCCATAGATTATGCTGAAGACCATGGAATAAAAGAATTAGTAATTTATTCAGATATTATCATTGCCTCTAATTTAAAAAACTTTATTATCATTGGGATAGGTACTCCTAAAATAGAATTAACCAGTATTCCTAATTTAAAAAATTCTCAATTTTCTCATATTAATTTAACAGGATTATATGTTGATTCTATAACAGTACAAAATGCATTTTTATCTGGTCCAGTTAGTATTAATGGATTCTTTGAGACTTGTGCAATAGAAGGAGAATTAATAGTTCCTGATGGAGGAACTGCTTATTTAACGAAATGTACTCCATTAGAATCAACATTTACTAAACCGATATTAAATATCGGAGGAGCAACAGGTACAGGTACAGCTATATTAATGGGATATAGAGGAGGATTATTGCTCATTAATTGTAACCAATCTACAGATATAATTAAGATAAATATAGATGGAGGCACTGTGGATATAGACTCTTCTTGTACTGATGGAATTATTATGATTATAGGTACAGGAAAAATAGGCACTGATGATTCCAGTGGTTCCTGTGTGGTGAATACAGATAATCTTATGAATAAAGCTGCTATTGCAGAAGAAAATTGGAATGGCATAAACTTGGTGACTCCCTAATGCCTACTCCAGCAGAAGTATTATTAGAAGCATCTAGTTTAAATTCAGGTACTCCGTGGGAGTT
>Ga0164318_10005915_pt1 | contig 11841 bp, 13 predicted proteins | sample GuaBasSedimGuay9_FD_113734 | JGI IMG/M metagenome (GOLD analysis project Ga0164318, IMG submission 113734) | Subseafloor sediment microbial communities from Guaymas Basin, Gulf of California, Mexico - Guay9, Core 4571-4, 0-3 cm | ecosystem: Environmental > Aquatic > Marine > Hydrothermal vents... | reverse complement strand
TTCTTTTTATAGTAATATTTATTACCTATTTTTACTATATAGTTCTTTTTAAAATTCTTATCTAGATTCACTATATATTTTATTTTTCTTTCCATTTCTCTGGGTAAAACTTCTAATTCTTTTAATGTAAACCAATCATCACTATCTAAGTTAAGCTGATTAAGTCTATACTTTTTAATCCCATAAATAAAATCATCTATAGTTAAGTCTTGCATATTTTTTAATATAATCAAATCTCTTTGTGCGGTAATATCTTTAATTGAAGATAAATAAAGTGAGAAAACTTTATACCTAATATCTCGTACTTTCTTTCGTCCTGCAACTTGTTTCCAATATAAATAGAATAGTTTTTCTGGTATATTATTTTCAATATTTATAAATAATTTATGATATTCTTGAAGTATTTTATCTGATGCTTTATAGGAATATTTTTCTAATAGTATTTTATTAATAAATGTATATCCATTCTTCTTTCGGAATAGTCCTTTAATACCTGTAATCCAATTTGTCCTAAAATAACCATACTTCACTTTCTTATAATCCATTGCTTCTTTAATAGTAAGCCATTCATTACTATTTCTATAATATTGAGATGAATATTCTTCTGTATTTTCCAAAATCATTTCCATTATCTGGAGTATCTTTTTTTTAATATTTAACTGCCCTAATTCTTGATAGGTTAAATAAGATATTATACATTTCAATTCCATTGATTCATCTAGCAAGTATTTTATATCATTTGCTAAAGTAATATTACAAGGATAGATATCTTCAAGATGCTCATATACTTTTTTAAACTTTCTATTTACTGATTTATTATTTATAAATCTAAAATGTTTAACAAAATTTATTTTATGAAAATAAAGAACAGGGAAAAATGCATTCCTTTTGTATAGTTTATGAAAAAGTTTTTCATTAGTAGTAAGCATTTCATATGCTATACTCCGTAGTTCTCGTACAGGTATTCCATATAGATAAGATATATTCTTTGAGCTAATATATGAATTTTCTAATTCTAGAATCATAATTTTTTCTTTTTCAATCTGAAAATACCAAATCATTATGATTCGGTAGATATCCAGAAACATCTAGTCTTTTTACTTCTTTAAACTTCGTAGGATCTTCTTTTACACTATATATGCCATTTACATAAAGCAAGTGTCTAAGATATCCTTTTGAAGCACCTTTCTTTGTTTTGGTATAGATGAATGTTCCACCTACACCAATAAAAAAAGATAAAACAACAATTAAAGAAAGTGGCACTCCTGCATTAGTAAACATAATGTATGTAAATACAAAAAGTCCTGCTAATACTCCAACTGTATCTGCTTCAAAAAACATCAACATTCTGTAGCCATTGAAGTATTGTAAAAATGCTACTTTTCTTTTAACTGCCATAATTATCTTTTACCCATCAACTTCTGCTGTAAAGTCATATCCAGAGAACATTGGAGCAATATCTGGTCCTAGTGCTAAGAATAACACCGCTACACCACCAAGAAATAATGGATAAGGAGATTTTAAAGCAAACGCGAAGATTGCTGAAAAACCTATTATCCACATAATTGCCATAGGCAATACATTTTCAGTAGTTTGTTGTATCGCTACATTTTTCATTACTGTTAAAGGGTTTTCATCTGCTGCCATCAGCGGATCCATTCCCCCTAATACCATAAGAATTCCAAATGCAAACATAATAAATGTAAACGGATTCTTTTTTAAATTTTCTAACATTTTCTTTTCCTTACTCTATTTTTTCTAAAACAGTAGCTTGTATTGTTACCATAAAAGTAACATCATTTTTAATCTCTTTAACATCACAATTAATAAGAATTCTACAAACAATTCCATCTACCCCAACAGCTTCTGCTAATCTAACTGTTGCAGCATCTACCATTTCATCATAAGTTTTCTCATAACTATCGTTTTCTTTTCCTGTTAAGCCACTAGCCAATCTACTAAACTCATCAGTAAGAAAGTTTGCTTGTTTAATAACTGTCTTACAAGCTACCCTAGATATTTTATATCCAGGTAACACGTCTGCTAATATAATCATTTTTTTTCCTTATTTTTAAATTTTTACCATACTTCTAAATATAGTAAGTTAGGTGGCGAACCAATTTTAACCTTCATAGCTAATTTGTTCTCGCTAATTTACCCGCTTTTATACGAACTATTTGAGCAGGTCTTAACTTTTCTTTATCATGTGCTAAAAAACTCTTCTCCATACCTTTTTCAGCACTCTTATGTACACTAAACATTGAAAAAGCATAAAGTACTAACATTGAAAGAAGTGCTAAGAAAAGATGCTCTAAAGCATAAGGCATTTTATCAAGGTCTACTTTTTCAAGTAATGGAAGGAAAAACTTTTTCCCTATTGTTGAAGAGAACTCAATATTTCTTACAAATAGTTCAATAATATCCCATCTTAAAGTTCTTAAAAATCCTACACCTAATAAAAGAAGAATATAGAATAACTCAAAAGAGTGCCAAGCAGTTAATACTTTTTTATAATACTTTGTAGTAAATTCCTTTAGTGTGAATTTCTTCATTCTATAAGAAATATATCCTGGAAAGAAAGAATGAGTAAGAAATATAAAAAGTAGGATATACCCAAGAAATAGTTCTGTTTTCATAGCAATCCAGATAAAAAGAATCATTCCTGTTACCATAGATAAAAGTGAAGTCATTACTACACTTACTGCTCTTATTCCCAAAAATCTAAAAAATGTATCTGATTCTCCAACAGAAGTTTGTGCAAAATCTGCTTTAGAAGCATTTAGAAATTGTAACTGTTCTTCATACGATTGAATTTGAACATGCATAAAAATACTTGCAAGTACTCCGCCACCTTCACTCATTCCTGGTTGTAATGCTTTTTTATTTACTCCCCAAGAATCAAAAGGATCTTTATTTCCCATACCACCAGAAGCACCACCTTGCGTATGACTTCCACCTGCTGCACCTATTGCAGAATTTCCATTTTCCATCATCTTACGAGAACTCCCTTAATATTTTATCTGTAGCACTACCATCTTTATCTAAAAAATTCTTAGCAACATTTGCTATATTTAATTTAAAGTTCCCTATTTCAGAAAGAGTAGCATTCCTATAAGCTGTGATTTCATCAACTGTTAATTTACTCTTGACAAATCCTTCATCTGCTCTACTTATTTGTTTTTCGATAAGTAGTGCGATAGAAAATAGACTATTTGCTTCTATTGTTTCAAACTTCACGATAAGAACCTTAAATATATAAGAATTGCATTTGTAGGTACCATAATGCAATATGTGTTTTTAGCTATCATCACTACTCGCTTGCTTACAAATTTTGTAATACTCTAGCTCTTTTTCTCTAGCAAGTTTATCACCAACTTTTAGAACTTTTAGCCAAGGTGTTTGTGGTGCGTACGCATCATGGAAATTATTTATTGTAGTGAATACAAGTTCGATAAATGTTTTGTTTATTCTACTATGTATATTTTTATGATTTAAGAATTTAGATAAGAATACTTTTGCATAATTTGCACTAATTTGATTGTGATATTCAGAATGAGAAAATTTATTTGCAATTATTGGAGATTCACCAAAATCATGAAGTAGTGCAATTATAATACTGATTCCTACTGCCGAAGAAGGAGTGTCATTCCCAAAGACAAGAGTTTCTGCTACTTGTACCGCACAATTAGTAGTATGGTCATACAAGTTAATAGTAGATAGTTTATCATAGTCATTCTCCGTTTCTTCGCTTACAAACTTTGAAGAAACACTAGGAGTACTACTAAACTCAAATTTTTCCATCTCTTCAAAAAGTTCAATGATTATATCGTGGTAATTTCTAGTGAACGATAATATATATAGTAAAATACCGTTTGTTATGTTCTCCGTTTCAACTTCATCTTCTTTGATATTATCATCAAGTTCCCCAAGTATTCTTTCGTTAGAATCATTTACAATATTAAATAATTCATTAACTACGGCTACATTAGAATAAAATTCTGCTAGGGGTTGTTGAATACTCATACTATGCAACTTCACTTTTCGCGTAATTATATTTAATTCTACAACTAGGATAAGAAGCATCACGACTCTTTGCAAAAGAAAATGTGGTCATATCTCCCACTACCTTAATTCCTATATATCCAGATATAGGAAATACTTTTTTACCTAAACACATTAAACCGACTGACTGTATATTTTTTTTATTCATTTTTTTCTCCTTTTTTAACTTTTAAAGTATTTAAAGTTCTTTTTAATTCTTTCTTTTTAGTTGCAAAATATTCATCTAAATCAATAATTGCTGACACGCGTTTGAAATCTTCATTTTTTTCAATTAAATCAATTTCTATTTTTATTTTTATGATTTTTTGCTCTAGTTCTATAATTTTGAACTCTTCATTTTTTTCTTTATTTTTATAATCATTAAAGCTGAAATCACAACTTTCAATTTGGCTTGCAAGCTCAATTAAGCTCTTTAAATCGTTATTCTGTTTTGCTTCGTTAATGTTTTTGAAAATTTCTTCAGCTTTTATTTTAAGTTCTGGTGCAACTAAATCAGGATGTATTTTTTTGCTTATTTTCCGAAAAATCTTCTTTAATTCTTCTTTTTCTTCTTTTGATATTTCTTCTTTTGATATTTCTTCTTTTGACACTTCAGTTACTTTATGTCCTTGTAATTTCAATATTTTATTAACTATTTTTGCCAAATGAAATTGTTTCTGGCAAATGAAATTGTTTAACATTAATTCATATTTTGATTTCAATTCATTTAGCTCGTCATATTGGTTTTTCAATTCATTTATTATTTTTGTTTTATCCTCTATTGCAATTGATTTACACATCTAATACTCCTTTTTGAAATCTATAATTATCGTCATCACGCATCATAAAACGTAGCTTTTCAAAGCTTTCATCAAGTTTATCCATTTTGTTATTTTTGACATTGTACTCCGTAATGTCATATTGCTTCACCCAAATATCGTATTGCTCTCGGGTGCCATTATTTCCAAAATCAAATAAAAAATTTTTGCAAAGTCTTGCAAGTGCACGATCATATTCAATTTCAAATCCTAGTTTTGCTTTTTTGTCAATTATAAATGCAAACATAATTACGATTGCTTCTGTATATTTTTCCACAATTATTGCTTCTTTTTTTTCATAATCAAACGATATAATGGGGATATATTCGGTTAATAATTTAATTTTGTCTTGTTCAATTTTTACATTTTCGATTAGATCTAAATCAGAAAATAGATTTAGATTGGCTAGTTTATTTAGATTGGCTAGTTTATTCATGCTGATTACTTTCAACTATCTCTTCAACAGTTTCACTCATACTTTCATTCAAATCCATAATTTCTGATATATTGCTTTGAATATCATTGACCATACTTGTTTGTCTTGCATTAGAAAAGTCTTGAATATTCGTTTTATTGTGCATTTCTGTTATCAGATGTCCCATATTATCAGAGTCAAAACCACCTTGCATTTGTGACATATCACTACCAGATACAGCTTGTGAAAAGTTTTGCATCATATCAGGATTATTAGCCATAGCACTTTGAAAATTAGAATAAGGTACCTTTGTTTGATGTCCATTAATACGCATCATTCCTTGATTACTTTGCCCTACAGATACATTTCCACCTATACTTTGCATTTGTGCAGTATTACCTATTGGTTGTGATAGTGTCTGCATATTTGTATCGTTTGATGTTGCTATTGTTTGGTTCATTTGTTGTGCGATTGGAGTAGTAGCACCTTGAAAAGCTGCTAGTGCGGGTGCTGTAGGAATAGCAGAAATATTTTGCTGATTTCCTTGTTGTACATCTGAACCTGCTCCTAAATCCTGTCCCATTACAAGTTGTGCAGGGTCAATAGCATTTAAGAAATTTCCTACATCTTCACTAGCACTTGCACCTATTACAGGTGCTAGAAGCATTGCTAGTTTTGTTTTCCAACTTCCACCACCTACATGTGGAGTATCCATTGGTTGATGAAACTTTTGCTTCATTTGTGCTTCTTCCATGTCTAATCTTTTTGCTACAGTATCATTACCTGGGTTATTCAAAAGTTGTTCATTTTTCCTATTTTGGAACAAGTCATTTTCTTTATTGAACTTTGTCTGATTGTCAATTTGTTCTGCAATTGTTTTAGGGGGTTGCGAACCTTTTGAATTTGTGCTATCATTAGGTAAATTATTTGAAGGAGAATTAATGTCACCAGAATTAATATCTTGGCTAACAACACTTGCATTAGCAGTACCAACATTTTGGTTTTTCTTTAAACTAGGATCAGCAGTAGAAGATTGATTATTTTTCTTTTTCTTTAGCATATACCCTGCTCCTGCTCCAACTACCGCTATACCACCTAATGTTTCTTTAAATCTATCCCACCCTTCCATCATTGCATCAGCATTTTCTTTACCAACAACACTTTCTAAGGCTCCATGTATATCTTCTCTATTTTGGTTATCGTATGTAGTAGATTTTCCTATTTCTTTACTTGCATTATCTACCGTAACCCCAAATCCACCAGAAACTCTACCTGTAGCATTTCCTTTAGAATCGAAAGCACCACTAAAAACTTGTGCTCCGCCACCTGCTATAGCATTACTTCCTGTAAAAACGGTTGCTTTTTGTTCTGCCATAGCATTTAGTAATTCTTGCCCTTTTTTTCCTTTAAATGGCTCAATAAAAGCATCACCAGAACCAGCTTTTTGTGAGTTCATTTCTTTTTGAATCTTTTCTAAACCTTTTGGATTATTTGCAAATTCTTGTAGTTTGTGCATTTGTGCAGCACTTTGTCCTGTTTGAACACCAGACATTTCACTTTGCATTTTTTCAAAACTTCCGTATTTAGAATTATTTCCTGCTTCTATCGCTTTAGCATCTGCACCAAACTTACCACCTGCTAAAGTAGCACTTTGCGTAGCTAGATTTCCGATCGCATCTTTAATCTCTTTTGCTACTGATTCAACTCCAGCAGTAGCACCACCTTTTTGTAATAATTTATCAGTTACTTTTTCTTGTGAAGCTGCTTTAATTTGAGAATCAGCACCTACCACATCTTGCATTTTCCCTAAATCTCCACCATAGTTTTTTATAGCACCTTGTGTTTGTGCCATTTGCGACATTTCACCATATTCAGAAGATTTTACATAAGCATCTTTTCCATACTTATCTTTATTAGCATCAATACCCATAGCTTTACCTACAGAACTATCAATTTTAGCTAGTTCATTAGATTTAGCACTTGATTGTAATGTTGAGCCACCATGAGTATCTAAAGCATCTACATTAGCTTCAATGCTACCTACTTGCATGTGTCCAGAAGCTGTTCCGCTACTTGCATGTTGTGCCCTTGAAGTATTGTTACCAACAGTTGCCATAGATTCAATTTTTCCACTCTCCATCATTGAACCGCCATGTGCAGCAGAAGACAACTTACTACCACCTGCATTAGTTGCTGCCCAACTATTACCCATAGCATTTAAATCTTGTTGAAGAGAAGCATAATACTCACTAGCACCCATTCCTTTAGGTGCTGTCATTCCTAACTTACCAAGACTTGCCTTAGCAAAATCTTCTTGTTGTAAATGTCTTTCGTGAGAATCTTGCATTGCTCTTTGTTTAGAAGCTGCGGCTTTAGAAGTTTCTGCATCATTGCCTTGATATTTTCCACCCAATCCACCAATAGCAGAAGAAGCCATAGCTACTTTACCTGTAAATACCATAGTAGGTATCATAAATACCGCAGATACTCCTAAAATACCTGCTACTCCTGTCATTGTTGCTAATTGGTCTAGGTGTTGCGGTAATGTCATAACAGTAGCAGGATTACTTCCAAGTGCTGCTAGTTGGTCAAAGGCATGATGCTGAGAATATTGATTAACTGAATTATTAGCATAGATTAATGCTACTCTTATAAATTCAAATACTAATAAGCCTTGAGCATAATTCATTATTAATACTAAACCTTTTTCATAACCTATGGCTACTGCAATAATCATTACAAATGCACTTATAGCATAAATTATTCCTAAGAAGAAATGGAAAGCAAATGGTAGAATTTCCGCCATCCACTTAAATTGTCCTGTTCCATCACTTTGAAGTCTTGCTTTAGTTGAAGCTAAAGTTATAGAGTTTGCTAAATCTTGCCCACTTACTGCTTCTGTACCACCACTTACATTTCTTATTGCTTTTTGAATTGGTCCTATTGCTGAAATATTAGCAATATAAGCATGAGCTTGTCCTACTGTTCCAGAAATTAAAGAATCTGTAATTTTGGCATTTGCCACAACTCCTAAAGATTCCATAGTTTCACTAAGTTTTCCAGAAGTAGTCTTATCTATCCTATCCTGTATAGACTGCATAACAGAAGTATATTTATTACCAGATAATTCATTAGTATATAAATCTTCACAAGAGATAGTACTATTTTCAAACTCTGTCATAAAATCATCTCCTGCAATATTTAATGTTGTAGGATCAATAGCTTTATATAAATCCATTTGTGGATTCTTTATAACTGCTCCAATGTCATTATGAGTAAGTGCAGCATAATTCAATACACAATCTGCAATATATACAGTTGTTGCTTTTCCAAATTTAGAAGCTTCTGGATTACCAGAAAAAGAAGCATGTTTGATAATATTCATAGTATCTCCAAATGCTCTAGCAAACCCAATAGCTTGATAAGAAACAGCACTACTATCTACAGAAGTGGTAGCATCTTCTACTTTTTCTTGTAATGTTAATGATATAGTTGAAGCCAAACTAGTAATTAATGCAATAGGGTAGGGTATATCATCAACTTTTGCATAATTTACATAATTGTTAGCTGTTGCATCTATTTGTGTTCTTTGGTCTTCTATATGTACAGTAACATTCAATGCTCCTGTTAGTGCAAGTATTCCTGTAGTTAAATATAAATAGTTTGGAGTTACAGAACGCATACTTTGAGTAGCATAAATTCCCCAAGCCACTCTTCCACTTAAATATAAAGAAATCGTAATAACAATATCTTCTACAAATTGAGCATCTTCTAAAAGTTTTCTGATAAAAATAAAGGCACTCTCTATGCTTTGAACATCTCCAAATACAAATATTGGAAATTCATCTACAAATTGTTCTGCACCTAAAAGTATATTTGAGAAAAGTATAAATATCAAGAATAGATATTTCATTTAGTATCTCCTTTTCCTAAAGTAGAATGATTTGTCATTATTCCACGATTTCGATACTTATTTTTTTATCAAAATCATGAATTTCGAATTTAAAATAAATAAGTGGTTTAATTTTTTCGATTTGGCGTAAAAAAGTCCGTTTGGCGTAGCTCCATGGTTTATTTTTTAGTCCAAAAATTGAATTTAGATTTTCGTGATTTAAAGTAAAATTCTTTAATTTTTTTCGTGATAAAATTGATTCGTACAATCTTTTTGCGTGTTTACTGCTTAAGCTCGTTACATCACTCAATGTAATTATTGTATGATTCCCTACTTTCTTATTAAAATCACTCAATGTTAATTTTAAAAATAACGGATTAAATATAATTTCATAATTCTCGGTTCTACCATCCGCTGCCTCATTCATCCCAACTGAATCGATAATTGATAAAGTTTTAAATTTATAAGTTATTTTTTCTTCTTTTCCGTCAATAAATATATAATCGGTAAAGTTAGATAAAATAACTGAAATATCTCTTATATTTTTTAAAATTTTGAAAATATCACTATTTGATACCTCCTTAATATTTGAATTTTTTCTAATATTAAAACTCGTTATATTAATCTTATTTTTAATCAATGCGTCATAATTTAAAAGGTTTAGTAGTTCTCCTCCTTCCCTTCGTGCATTTTGTAAATTTAGAATTAAAGTATTGACAATATCTAAATCAGTCTCCTTATAGGCGGAAGAAAATTTGCCAAAAATTAGTGAATTCTGTTTTATTATATTTTGTTGTTTCATTCTGTTATACCCATTGCTTTTTTTATTTCGGTCATTGAAAACCTGATAAAACTACCACGCCCATATCTTTTTATTAATTTTTCCTTCTCAAAATTACGTATTGTTTGTTCCCCACATGATAATCTTAGTGCCGCAATTTTGTAGCTAACATATTCATCTTCTTCCGTACTTTTTCTTTTAATTGTAATTAATTCTTTTTTTATTTCTTCTAACGTATATTTTAAATCTGTTACCACCGCTTCTTCGATTAATACTAAACTCATACATTTTCCTTGTTATTATTATAGTATCTTATCAATACTAAAGTGAGAGTATTAATCTTATTATGGTATTAATTGTATTATATAGATACTAATCAACACTATATCAATCCATAGCTTAAATAAAACTTAATACTATTTTAACTATTATTAATATATTATGTAGTATAATGTCTTGTATTAGTACATAAGGATAGTATTTGGAACAACAAATAGTTCAATTATTTAAATTTACTCGAAATACATACTATGTATGGAAAAAACAAAAACGTCCAATAATAAATTTATTGGATACATATTTTTCTGAAGCTGAACTTGAAGAGTTTTTAAAAAGTGGAAAAATACAAAAGTTAGAATTAATGAAAAGTTACCTTGATGACTATGATCTATCACATCACTTTAATCTATTTTTCAATAATGAATATGATTTAAATATTCAAAAAGATGATATTTTAATTAATTTTATTCTAGAAAATGAGATACCAGGTTCACAAGCTAAATTAATATCTGATTTAACAAATTTTGCTACAACTAATAATAATAAATATAGCGGTTTATCTGATTATATCAACTACATATTCCATACAAATAGTCAATTCCTTATTAATTTATCACTAAATAAACAAGATAACTTTAAAAGATTCTATCTTGAAATAAGTCCAAAAAAGTATGATGGCGGTGTAGATAATGAAATGTCATACCAATTCATATATACATATCTATTAGTGAAGAATAAATTAGATGATGATAATATTGAGTTAGCAGTTAAAGATACTAAAAAAAGAGATATTAGAAACAAAATAAGCTATATTTATGATAACTTTCACATATAATAATAAATAAATAACAGAACACCCATAGAGTAAACATCTATAATTATCCTAAATTTCAATAAAAAGATACTCAATCTTTAATCAACAAAAAAACACATGTGAAAACTTTTTTAGGAGATAGCCGTCCATTTGGCAAGATTTGGGGTAGATACCCGTCCATTTGGCAAGAAAATACCCGTCCATTTGGCAAAACTACCCGTCCATTTGGCAAAACTACCCGTCCATTTGGCAAAACTACCCGTCCATTTGTCAAGCAAAGTATGAGTTTGGCACATCAAAAAACTAGCTCCAATCAACTACTACCATTGTGTTTCACTCTTAAATTTAAGCCATATCAAAGTTTTACCTAATATCTTTAAACTATTTAAAACTATTAAAAGGGGAAGCTTATCGCACTATTATTTTTAGGTTCTTAGATTTGTATATTTTTTGAAGAAATAAAAAAAGCCTTACTCAAATAGTCCGAAAACTAATTAAATAAGGCTTTTTTAAAATGGTACTCCCTACACGATTCGAACGTGTGACCTACGCCTTAGAAGGGCGTTGCTCTATCCAGCTGAGCTAAGGAAGCATTTAAAATAAATAATCTTTTCTAAACCGTACCCGAAAGCTTACCTTAGAAGAATAATCTATATTCTAAAATCAATTAAAACATAGTATGGTGCGGATGAGAGGACTTGAACCTCCACGCCGTAAAGCACCAGATCCTAAGTCTGGCGTGTATACCAATTTCACCACATCCGCATATGATTATTTATATAAAATAATAAATTAATACTT
>Ga0164318_10005913_pt1 | contig 11841 bp, 13 predicted proteins | sample GuaBasSedimGuay9_FD_113734 | JGI IMG/M metagenome (GOLD analysis project Ga0164318, IMG submission 113734) | Subseafloor sediment microbial communities from Guaymas Basin, Gulf of California, Mexico - Guay9, Core 4571-4, 0-3 cm | ecosystem: Environmental > Aquatic > Marine > Hydrothermal vents... | reverse complement strand
TTACTACATTAAATGACAATGAAAGAGCTCTTTTAGAACCTAATTCATCATCCATCCAGGAAAGATTATTTGCATTGAAGAAGTTAAAGGAGGCAGATATTAAAACATATGTCTTTTTCGGGCCTATCTATCCTACCATCGAACTAAAGGATATATCCAAAATTGTGGAGATTTTTGCAGATTGTAGTGTTGATTATGTTATGGTTGATAAATTTAACCTCAAGAAAGGTGTATGGGAGAGTATAAAAAATGTACTATCTAGCGATTATAAAACAATGAATATTTTTTATGAGCGACTTTTTATTGATAAAAAATATTATCCAAAGATTTTTTCAACAATAAAAGAGGAGTGTATAAAAAATAACATAGGTTTTGAAGAAGCTTTTTGACATTATTTAATATTAGAGATTACTAACCTATACAGGTCTTTACTATTAACTGCAATAAAGCTTATTCTATCAATCGCATTGAGCCGATATTCTACTTCTTTGCCTTTTTCATCACAAATTATTGCTCCTGCTTCTTCTGCTATTATGAAACCAGCGGCGATATCTATAGGTCGTATATGTCTTCTAATATCTATAATACCATCAATAGAACCTTTTGCGAGATAGGCTAGTTCTAAAGCTATAGAACCTAGAGTTCTAATTCTTCTAACCTTCTTTACTAAATCTAGGCCTTTTCCTAATGTATAGAAACTAATTGTGTAAGCTTTCTTTTTTCTACTTACTTTAATTTCTTTTCCATTTAAATATGCTCCGTTTCCAACGTATGCTTCATAAACATTTTTTCTGAGAAATTCGTATATCATTCCATAGATTGGTTTTTTGTTTTCAAAAAAAGCTATGCTAAAACAAAAAAATGGTATGCCATTAGCAAAATTAAATGATCCATCTATTGGATCTATAACAGCGGTATATTTACTATTTTTGTTAATATTGCCAATCTCTTCACTTACAATATTTACACCTAATTTAGATAAATGCCTTACAGCAATTTCCTCTGCTCTTTTATCCATTAGTTTTGTTTCATCTCCGCTAGGATTTATCCCAATAACCTTTTTAGATTCTTTTTTCTCAAATAGTGGTAAAACTTTTTTTTCTATTTTCATGGTAATATCTAGTGCAACCTTATTCCATTCTATCATGTTTTTTCCTCCTTACTCAGATCTCTAGTTGAGGTAGATTAAAAGGTATAAAGCTTTAAGTATAAGTATTTTCATTCCAGATTGCAAAAATTTGTAAAATGAGGTATCAAATATGGTAAAAGCAAAAGCTCATATAACAGCAAAAAAAGCCAGAGACAAGTGGAAGGCGAAAAGCTGGTATAGGATAATAGCTCCTCCCTTGTTTGGTGAAAAACCAGTAGCTGAAACCCTTGCTGACTCTGAAGATAAACTAATCAATAGAGTTGCTGAAATATCAATGCAGGATTTAACAGGTGATTTCAGAAAATCTCATATAAAGTTGTACTTCAAGGTAAATAAAGTTGAAGGAAGTAATGCTCATTCCTATTTTGTCGGTCATAATTTTACATCAGATTATGTTAGAAGGTTGATAAGGAGAAGGAGATCCAAAATAGATGGAATATTTGATGTTGAGACCAAAGATGGTGGACTAGTTAGGGTGAAAATGCTTGCTACCACAGAAAAGAGAATACAGAACTCGCAAAAACATGCTATTAGGTTAATAATGAAAGACACGGTTTTAGCAGAAGGAAAAAAGAGGAGTTTTGACGAGTTTATAAAAGATATTTTAGATGGAAAGATTTCAGATGAGATACAAAAAAGATGTAAGTCGATATATCCTGTTAGGAGAGTTGAGGTTTACAAAACAGAGGTTTTCAGTCTGCCAAAAGTAGAAATAAAACCAGCTAAAAAGAAAGAAAAAGTAGTTGAGAAAAAGAAGGAGAAAGAAAAGAAGGAAGAGACTAAAGAGGAAAAAAGAGAGGAGAAAAAAGAAAAAAAGACTACTACAAAAAAGAAGAAAAATGCAACCAAGAAAAGTGCTTCTAAAAAGCAAACTAAGAAGAAAGAATGAAAAGATTTACCGTTTTTGTATTTGGTAGTGATATATTACCTGAAGACAAAATAGCATGGAATGTAGCTGATTATATCGTAAAAAACAAGTTGACAAAAAATTTTGAATTTATTATCTCAAATGATCCAGAAGAAATTATAGAATTTAAAGAAAAAAAGATTTTTGTATTAGATGTTGTAAAAGGTATTAATGATGTCTGTGTTATAGATGATGTTAAAAAATTGGATGAAGAGAGCATAAATACGCTTCACGACTTTGGGTTAGGTTTTTATTTAAAATTGTTAAAAGAGATCAAAAAGATAAGTAAAATTACCATAATTGGCTTACCCTATGAAAGTAGAGAGGGGATTGATAAACTATCTAAAAAGGTGATAAAAGTTTTAAACAAATATATAGAAAATATTAAAGAATGAATTAATGATAAAACAATGGGTTCTTATTATATGGGTGAGGAAATAGTAGTTATAGGTTGTGGAGCATCTGGTGGGACGGCAGCACAATTTGCAAGAAAAACCGATAGAGAAGCGAATGTAACAATATTTGAAAAATCAGAATATTCACAATATTCCAAATGTGCTCTACCATATTTGATTTCTGGGAAAATCGATGATCCTAAGAAATTGGTGGAGTTTTCAGAGGATTGGTTTAGCAGGGCAAAAATAAACTTATTTTTGAGTTCAGAGGTTACAGAGATTAAAAATAAGAGAGTCTATGTTAAAAGAGGAAAAAGAATCATAGAAAAAGAATATGATAAACTTATTATAGCTACTGGAGCAAAATCTGCTATTCCTCCTATAAAAAATATTTTTGATAAAGAGGGAGGGTTGAAAAAAGGAATTTTTACTTTGAGGACAATTGATGATGCTCTAGGTATACTCAATTATATCAAAAATAAAAAGAATGTGGTTATAGTTGGCGGTGGACTAATAGGATTAGAAGCGGCTGAGGCTTTCTATAATAAGAAATTGAATGTCACTGTAGTTGAAATGTTGCCAAATATTTTACCTTCTATGCTCGATGGCGATATGAGTAGAGAAGTATATAACCAACTAAAGGGGTATATAAACATCTTTACTGATCACTTGGTAACCGAGATAGAGGGTGAGGAGAGGATAAAATCTGTTAAAATAAAAAATAAAAATACCAGGGAAGAATTTGATATTCCCGCTGATGTTCTTATAGTTTCTACAGGGATAAAACCAGATGTATATCTAGCAAAATCAATTGGCTGTAAAATAGGAGAAAGAGGAGGAATAATAATCAACAAAAGATGCGAGACAAATGTTAAAGATGTTTATGCTGTTGGGGATTGCACTGAGGGAAAAGATTTTGTTACAAATAAATCATTTGTTGTGGGTCTAGGGAGCATAGGTGTTAGACAAGGCATTGTTGCAGGAATAAATGCAGCTGGAGGAGATATAGAGCTGTTTGATGGTTTTTTACAAACTAGGACTACTAAACTGTTTGATATTGAAATCGCTGCTGTTGGGCCTATATCAGATAATTTGGATAATATTATAAGTGGAAAATTTAAAGGATTGACTCATCCAGAGTATTATCCTGAGGGGTCTCAGATAATAATAAAAGTTCTTTGTAATGTCAGAGATAAAAGAATTGTAGGAGCGCAAGCTGTTGGTAAAAATGTGGCACAAAGAATCAATACAATGGCATGTGCTATGTTACACAAGATGTCAGTGGATGATTTTATAAAGTTAGAGACTGCATATGCGCCACCGATAGCGCCTACAATAGATCCATTAGCTGCTGCATGTGAAGTGGTTAATATGAAGCTAAAAAGAAGATCATAGGGGGTTAGTTTTGAGAAGTTGGGGTTAAAAATTGTACATCTGGCAGATACTCATCTAGGTTTTTCAGCATATAGAAAGATTACAAAAGATGGTTTGAATCAGAGGGAAGTAGATATATATGAAGCATTTAGAAAAGCTGTTGATAAGATCTTAGAAATCAAGCCAGATTTGATAATACATGCCGGGGATTTATTTGATTCAGTTAGACCAAATAATAGAGCTATAAAATTTGCATTGAATCAGCTTTTGAGGATTTCTGAAAATCATATACCACTGATATTAATTGCAGGGAATCACGAGACACCAAAGCTATCTGAGACAGGTCATATATTTAGCATTTTTGAACATATAGAAAATATCTATCCTATCTACAATGAATATAGGAGAATAAACCTTGATTTAAAGGGTAAAAAGATTTCGATTTTTTGTGTACCTCAATTTAGGGATAAAGATGAATTTAATAATGCGCTAAATAAAATGAGATCAGATTCTATTAAAGATAACAATAAAGACTACAAGATACTCACTGCACATGTTGGAACAATAGGTTTATATGAATTTAGGATGAATGAGTTCAATGAACAACTCTTGCCAATAGGCATGTTGAAATCAGATTTTGATTACATTGCTCTAGGTCATTTCCATAGATTCGTAAAAATCTTTGACAATGCCTTTTATTCTGGTTCAACTGAGAGATTTAGTTTTACAGAGGCAAATGATAAAAAAGGGTTGATAGAGGTAATTCTAGAGGATGGAAGGCCTCTGGTAAACTTTAAACCTTTGGAAATAAGAGAGATGATAGATTTTGAGGCGATTGATTGTGCTAATAAAAGTTCTGGTGAGATATTAGAATCTATTAAAGAGAAGATAGCTAGGGAGGATATTAAAGATAAGATAATTCGACTGAATCTAAAGAATATTTCTTCGCACATCTACAGGACCTTAGATTTTAATGAAATGAGGCGAATACTAGATGGTGTATTACATTTTGATATCAAAACAGACATTCTAGAAGAGGAAATTTTTAATAACTACAAAAGTGCCCATATAGATGCTCTCTCAAGAGAATTTAGCAAATTCCTTGGGAATTATTCATTAAGTGAAAATGTCGATAAGAAAAAATTGCTCAAGATAGGTTTAGAATATATAAATAAGGTGGAAGGGGTTTAAACAGACTAATGATACTTCGAAGCCTATCACTTAGAAACTTTAGAAAATTCAAATCAGCAGAGATAGAATTTCCAGATGGGATAGTAGGGGTGATAGGATTAAATGGCGTGGGTAAATCAACCATATTTGAAGCTGTAGCTTGGGCTCTATACGGATCCACTGCAGCTAGAACCCCTGTTGGTGAAATAAAAAGGGTTGGTGCTAGTCCTTCAGAATCTTGTAAAGTAGAACTCAATTTTTTATTCGGAGGAAATGATTATAGGGTTATTAGAGAAGTAAACAGTAAATCTTCAAATGCAACCTTAATTGTAAATGGCAAAACAATTGCAAATGGCTCTGAGGGAGTAAACAAATATGTAGAAAAATTGTTGGGGATGGACTACAAATCTTTTTTCACCTCAGTATATGCAAAACAAAAGGAGCTGAATGTTCTATCAACTATGAGACCACATGAGAGAAGACCACTAATTTTAGGGATGCTTGGAATAGATGCAGTAGATGATATCATAAAAAACATTAGAGATGATGCAAAAAATAAGAAAAATGTTCTTGATAGATTGAAACTAGAACTTTTAGATAAAGATGGTAAGCCTAAAGTGGAAAAACTAAGAAGAGAAAATGACAATCTTATAGATGAAAAAGATAAAATTTCTGGGAAAATACATAAAATAGAAGAAAAGCTAGAAAAAGAAAAGGAAGAACTTCTAATTCTGGAAAAGAAGCAAGAGGAAAAGAAGCTGAGATACGAAGATATTAGCAAGTCGATAGAAGAATTAGATAAAATAAAAGAGAAATATCTGAAAAAGAAAAATCTTGAAAAAGAGATAAAAGAGATAAAAGAGAAAATAAAGGATAGAAAAGAAAGATTGAAGATTGAAAAAGAAAAAGCAGCTAAATATGAAGGGATAGATGAGGAGATAAAAAAGGTAGAAGATAAAATAGAAGAGATCAGCTCTGAATTGGATGCTATAAAGAAAGAGAGGAACGAAAAAGAAACTTTTAAAGAATACAAGAAAAAAGAAATCCTTGAGATAGAAAAAAGGAGAAAAGAGATTGAAAATTTGGGACCAGATGCAAAATGCCCCACTTGTGAGAGGGTGTTAAAGGATCATTACTACAATCTTCTGGAAAATTTTTCTAGAGAAATTGAAAAAATAGAAAAAGAAACCTCTCTCCTATCTGAGCAAATAGAGAAGATCGAAGAAGAGCAGAAGGTTATCGAGAAAAAATTAGATGCTTTACGAAAAAAGAATAAATATTTATCTGAAGAAAGGAGAGAATCAGATAAAATTAATACAACAATTCGTAACATTCTCGAGGAAATTGAAAAAGAAGAAAAGAATTTAGAAGAAAAGAGTAAAGAACTAGAGGAAATAAAAGATGTTTCTTTCGAAGAGGAAGAATATGAAAGAAAGGTTGTAGAAAAAAGAAAAGCTTATGAGGAATATCAGCTAGCATTGAAAGAATATAATAATAAGAAAGATGAAAATAACAAATTAAAATTAGAATTAGAGAAGATAAAAGGAAATAAGAACTTGTTGGAACAAAAGATAGAGTCGATTAAAGAGCAAATTAAAAGTTTAGAGGAAATAAGGAAAAAGATTGAGAGTGAGACTATTGATTTAGAATATCTACAATTGCTAGTGGAGATAATGACTTCTTTCAGAACAGATTTAATATCAAGGATTAGACCTATGCTATCTGCATATGCCTCTGAATTTTTTGAAAGATTGACAGATGGAAAATATAAGCTTATAGAGCTTGATGAGGAGTATAATATAAGGATATTGGATAATGGTGAGACTTATGGTATTAAAAGATTCTCAGGTGGAGAAGAAGATTTAGCTAATTTATGCCTGAGGTTAGCAATATCTGAAATTGTTAGTGAAAGAGCTGATAGACAGTTTAATTTCATAATATTGGATGAAATCTTTGGCTCTCAAGATAATATTAGAAGGCAAAACATATTGCAAGCATTAAATGCCTTGTCTTCAAAATTCAGGCAAATATTTCTAATAACTCATATAGATGATATCAAAAATTTTATGGAGAACGTGATATATGTTGTTGAAAACGAAGATGGTACAAGCTATATAAAGATAGAATGAGGTTTTTTTGTTGTAGCTGAAATCATTTGTTTTTCTTTGTCTCTTCTTTTATGTTTTCTAGTTCCTTGGATTTTATCCTGGGTGATGTTCTCTTAGTTATCGCAGTTTTTAATTCCTCTGCTGATTTAAATAACTTGTTGAAGATTTCTGCATTTGAGTCAAACCAGGCATACCATCTCTCAAGTTCTTCTCTTAGTCTGTTAGCTTCTCCTTCTGTCTCCTCGTATATCTTGTATAGCTTAGCTAGCCTTGCTCTTTCTTCCTCGTATAATTTAGACAATTCTTCATACTTCTCTTTGTATTCTGCTTCCTTTTTCAGTGGTCTAAGTTCTCTGTTTTCCTCTTCTAATCTTTTGATTTCTTCCTCTTTATTTCTAAGCGCCTCTCTCAAAGAGTTTATCTCAGCATTTAGTCTTTCTTGTTCTCTTTCAAATTCTAACTGTTTTGTTCTGAATTCTTGTAACTCTTTTAGTTGGTTCTCTTTTTCTTTTAATTGTTCCTTTAAACTTTCTATTGTTCGATTATATTCCTCTTCCAATCTTTTTCTTTCTGTGTTAAACCTGGTTATCTGGTCTTCTAATTCAGCGATTTTCTTTTCTTTTTCTGTTAGCTCATCTTCTTGTAACTTGTAGGCATCCCATAGTTTTACTAGCCTTTCTTTTTCTTTTTCTAGCTCCTTACTATATTTCCTTGCTCCTTCTATAGCAGCGTTTTTTTCTTCTTCTATCTTTGATACCCTTTTTTCTAGGTTTTCAATGATGTTTACGAATTCGTCTAATCTTTTTACATCTAATAGATTTTTGATTCTTTCGAGATTTTCAGCGCCTTTATAAAAAGAGGTTCTAATGTTTTCTATTTCTTCTGAGATTTGTTGTAGGTTTTCTTTTAGATTATCTATGTGTTCAAAGCCAAAAGAGGGATTTGTATTTTCTTTCTCTTCTTTCTGCACCCAACATTACCTCCAATTTATAAGATGTGTTTCAGTATAACTTTGTATGTATTTAAGTATTATTGTATATAAAAGGCAATATTTAAAAAACCCGTTAAGCTAATAAATGACTAAAACAATAAGGTTTTTTGCTAGGAGGGATTGCAAGGATGGGATTAATTGAAAAATTTAGAAGAACTCGTTTTGCTTTATGGATCCAAAGGATTTTCGGGAAGCGTCATGCTAGAATTGGTATTTATGGTCCACCAAATGTAGGCAAAACTACACTTGCTAATCGGATTGTAATGGACTGGGTTGGTGAAACAGTTGGGACAGTATCTGATATACCTCATGAAACAAGAAGAGCTAAATGGAAATCTAATGTGAGAATAGAAAATGGTTCATCTTCTTTAACCATAGATATTGTAGATACGCCAGGTATTGCTACAAAGGTGGATTATAAAGAGTTTATTGAACAATATGGGTTAGATCCTGAAGAGGCTAAAAGAAGGGCAAAAGAGGCAACAGAAGGGGTAATAGAGGCGATAAGGTGGTTGGAGAGTATCGATGGTGTTGTACTGGTAATGGACTCAACTCAGAATCCTTTTACACAGGTTAATGTCACTATTTTAGGTAATCTTGAGGCAAGAAATCTACCAGTGATAATAGCAGCAAATAAAATAGATCTGGAAGAATCCAGTCCTGCAACACTGAAATCTGCTTTTCCACAGCATCCTGTTGTTCCTATTAGCGCCTTAACTGGTTACAATTTAGATAATCTTTATACAACAATGGTGAAACATTTTGGTAGGAAGAGGAGGAAAAAGAGATGAGGAAGGAGAAAGGCATCTCTGTAACTTTAATATCACGCAAAAAACTTGAATCATTTTCCCCTGATGAAAAAATAGAATATATAATAAAAGAGGTTTCCAAGGGAAAAATATTGGTTCTAGAAAATGGTCTTACACCTGTTGAGCAAAGTGCTCTTATCCAGCAAACAATGGCAAAAATTGATCATGATACCTTTATTGGAATAGAAATGGAGGGATACGCTGATATAGAAGATGATGGAAATGTGTTAAGAAAAATTTTGAATAAAATATTTGGTATAATAAAGAAGCCAAGAATGACTGTTATAGGACCAGCAAATCTGCTAAAAACAGTTTATAAAGATAATAATGTTATACAAACGATGATAATTACTGGTAAGGGAGCAAAATAATGCCACATCAATGTTTAAAATGTGGAAAAATATTTGATGAAAATTCTTCTCAATTACTCAAAGGATGTCCTAACTGTGGTGGCACAAGATTCTTCTTTACGAAAGAGCCTCTATCAGAAGAGGAGAGGAGAGATATTGCAGAAAAACTAGATGATGACATAAGAGAAAAAATAGTTAAGTTAATGAGAGGAAGAGAAAGTATAAAGTTCTTTGATAAAAAATTGACTATACCGAGGCACAGTGAAATAGGAGAAAAAGAGATAGATAGCAAAAGTGTAAATATAGCAAATGAAGAAGACATTGAGAAATTAATCGAGGATGATGAGGCAAGGAGGAAGCTGATAGAAAAGCTTTTAGCTGCAGATAAAAAGGTAGACTACCCTGAAACAATAAAGATAAAAGAAACAGGAAATTATGAGATAAATTTAAACGGGTTATTAAAAGAAGAACCAATAATAATACATAAAGATGGAGCATATACTATTCATTTGCCATCTGCTTTTAATTATGTAAAAAGAGCTAAAACTTCAAAATAGCTAGAGCTGCCTCTGAGATACCACGGCTTACTCTGCTTGTTCTTTTTACATCTTTAATCTTCTACAGAGTTTTACCACTGCTTCTACTGCATATTTTGCCCTTTCTATCCTCTCCTCCGCTTGCAATCTTGTCATTCCTGGTCCAGTAATGCCTAGTGAAACAGGCTTATCATATTCCAGGGATAAATCTGCTATTTTTCTTGCAGCATGTTGAATTACTATCTCATCATGCTCTGTTTCACCCTCTATAACAGCACCTAAAGTTACCACTCCATCTATATCTTTTCTCTCTAGCAATTTCTTAATTGCCAGACCCATATCAAATACGCCTGGTACTTCAATCACCTTTGTTATCTTGGCTCCTAAAAACTCTGCATGTTCTTTTGCTCGTTCTAGCATCATCATTGTTATATCATAGTTGAATTCAGATACAACAGCCCCTATTCTTATAACATCATCTTTTTCCATTTTTTATCACCTACTTTAAAGGTCCTACATCTCTAAATCCTTGTCTTAGACCCAAACCAGCTTTTTTAACCAGTTTTTCAGGTTTAAACAATAAATCTATTACGTTAAGAGCGTGCTCCCTTGCTCTTCTTTCTGCAAGCCAGGCAAGCTCTTTTTCATCTTTCGCTTCATCTTCATAAACAAACACTTCGATTATATGTTTACCATAATCTAACTGAACTCTCTGTAACCCTGAGCTTGCCTCATGTGCACATTGTTTGTCTATCTCCGTACCACCAGGCATACCAAATGCCATTATTATATCGCAGTTTTTCTCTTCAAACAGCTTTTTACATGCTACTGGTAGATCCTTTATCCCTGGAACAGTATATCTCACTATCTTAAATCCTGTGATATTTGATTTTATTTCATCTATAGCGGCCTTTGCCATGTCATATCTTGCGAAAGTTGTATCTACTATACCAATGTATTTCACTTACTTTTCACCTCTGTAGAGTTTTTTGTTGTATATCATATCTGCAATTTTTCTGATTATTTTCCTAGTGCCGTTTAAATCATCGCCAGTGTATTTAGAACATCTGACTATTTTAACATTTAAGCCTCTTCTTTTCAAAGTTTCTTTGATCTCATTTTCATCAAATTTTTGATCATAACCCAGAGCTATAATATCTGGTTTTATTTCTTCCACTATCTTTAAAAAATCATCTTTGTAACCGATTACGGCTTTATCAACAGGTTTTAATGCCTCTACTATTCTCCGTCTCATTTCTTGTGGAGTTACTGGGTTATGCTTGTTCTTTTTCACTGTTTCATCGTTTGCAACTACTACTATTAACTCGTCACCTAGCTTTTTTGCTTCTTCAAGGTAATATAAATGTCCTATGTGAAGTAAATCAAAGGTTCCTGTTGCCATTACTCTAACCATTTCTCCCAAGCCTCAACTATCTCATTTCCTTCAAGAAAGACTAAATTATGATCTTCAGCATATCTCCTTGCTTCTGTTTTAGATAATGCCCTTCCATTATCTGCCATCATTTCACAGCCACTAGCTATGGGTGTAAGATCTGCCATTTTTAATAAACTTGTACTTAGCTCTGTATGGCCTTTTCTATCTTCCAATGGGTTCTTTGATGCAACGCATATTGGTACATGTCCAGGTGATCTAAATTCTTCACCAAACTCCTGCAGTATCTTTTTACTATCCTTCTCATTGATTAAATTTTCCACGAGTTCAGCAAATCTTCTAATCGTTAGCGCTCTATCCTTATCTGTGATACCTGTGAATGTTTTTCTATGGTTTATGTATAATGAAAACGAAGATTTTGTATCATATGGTATATCATAAGGGTTTAACCATTTTAATACCGGATAAGTATTTTCTATCTTGTAGAATAAATCTGTTAGAAATGGAAGTTGTAATTTTTTAGCTATATCATAAGAAACCATTATAAAAATAAGCCCGCCGCCATCTTTCCTCATTGTTTTTATATCAACAGGCTTTACAAACTTTGATGCTTTTATTAGATCTGTTTCACCTTCTCTATTATCATCATCATATATTA
>Ga0164318_10005912_pt1 | contig 11842 bp, 10 predicted proteins | sample GuaBasSedimGuay9_FD_113734 | JGI IMG/M metagenome (GOLD analysis project Ga0164318, IMG submission 113734) | Subseafloor sediment microbial communities from Guaymas Basin, Gulf of California, Mexico - Guay9, Core 4571-4, 0-3 cm | ecosystem: Environmental > Aquatic > Marine > Hydrothermal vents... | reverse complement strand
TTTTCTTCTCATTTTCCGAAACTTGCCCAAACTGATTGTTGGTATAATCAAACGGAGTCGATCCATTATGATATTCAACATAGCTATCTCTAAAATTGATTATCTCGTGATTTGTAATATAGTGGTATGCATCAGTGGTATTTATCATGTTGAAATCACCCATTAATATGATCGGGAGATCACCACAGAGAGATTCTATTTTTTCAATTATTAACTCCGCAGCCTTGATATGTACTTCTGGGTATTTCGGTTCTGCAAAATGGGTGTTAAACACGAAAAAACGTACCTTACTGGCTTGATGCTCGAATAATACCCAGGTACATATTCTATAATTTGATTTTTCCCATTGTTTTGAAGGAATAGAAGGAGTTGAAGATAGCCAAAATGAATCTCCATCCAAAAATTTGAACAATTGGGAATCATAAAAAATAGCTGCATGTTCTCCACCTTTCACCCCATCATTTCTTCCCACTCCGGTATAACGATAAGTTCGATCAATAAGATGAGAACGAATATACTCAAGCTGAGAGAAATAAGCTTCTTGAACACCGAAGAAATCAAGATCTAATGAATTGATATATTCAACCAGATAGCTCTTTCGATTTTGCCAGTTATTTTGCAATTTTTTTTCAGACGCACCTGCATTGCGAATATTGAAAGTGATTGTTTTAAATTCAAAAGTTGAAGAATTATTTGCAATTTGAATCGGAACCGAATGGATGGGCAGAAGCATGGCACTGATAAAAGTTATTCCACATAAAATATTAAATGCAAGAAGGGTGATTTTAATTGGATTTTTTGCTTTCAAAGGTTTCTTCATAATGGAAGAAATTTCTTTAGAGATCTTGAATTTTGCAATAAGTGCACTAACTCCAATTAATACAACTACAATCATACTTATTATAACCACAAATCCCGCCATCATGGAATATTTAAGCCATAAGAAAATGAGAATACCTATTCCACCAATTTCTATCAGCAATATAAAGAGAGATTCGACTAAAAACACGAATTTCTGAGATATTGTAGCTTTTTTTTCTCGAAATAATCGCAATAAGACAATAATTACATAAAATCCAGCGCAGAAAGCTCCAACAAACATAAAGGGAGTGAAAAATATTCCTGAGATTGACCATAATCCAATTATTCTCCATTCATCTTTGGTTATTTCCAATTTTTGATTGTAAAATCTTTTTTTTTGTATTCGAATAAGGAGAAATAACAAAGAAAGAATTAAGAAAGCGCCGAAATTCCAAAAAAATGCTTTTAATCCTAGAGGAAATAAAGCTTGGTAAAGATAATCAACCCAAATAGAGGGTGTAGCGGCAAACCAAGCGAATAATTTTTGCAAAATCATAATATTTATCATTCTGATCAACAACTATTTGAAATTTTCTTTATCTGAACTTATTATGGGAATGATCAAAATTTGACACTAGATGGTTAAATTTGATCCTTCAATGTGGATTTTGGAACATCAAAAAATCATTTTCTCTACATTTAGAAAGTAACTTCCTTTTATTTTTTTGAGGAACTATGAATAACTCTTCTAATTCAAATTCAATGGCTAATAAATCGGATTCATTAACCAGACGACCAAAATGGAACCTGACTCTGGTTAATTTCATCTTTATTGCTTTGATGAGCGCTGCTAATGTCGGAATTGATCTCCTTTTAAGCCCTGCATTTATTGCAATTTTTTCCCACATCGTTGCAGGCGTGTTGATTATGCTCCCAATCAATTTTCTGTTCATTACTCTTACGAAATATATTGTTAATGATTGGTTTGGCACGTCAACAATTTATATGCTCATTTTTGGAATTATAGCCGCACCGACCAGTTTCTTTGGAGCAATTCCAGGATTATATAAAATTCTGGTTGGATTAGTGATTGGTATACTATTAGATTTCGTATTTTTGATTCGAATCCCGAGTATCCGCCCGATTTTTGTGGGTATACTGGGAAGCACTGTGTGGTGGATAGCATCATTCATGGTTTGGACTCTATTTCAATTCCCTTATGTAACAGGATTTAGTAATCTTTTTAATGCTTTTTGGAATATCAGCGGCTTTGTATCTATTCCAATTACTGGAATTTCGTATGATTTGGTAAAATTTGCGCTGATATGCGGGATTACTTCCAGCCTTCCGAGTATTCTTACTTGCTATATTGCATTTTATATCTTTCAAAAGATAAAACCATCTGCTGTCTACGCAAGATTTCAACAAATGTGAAAGCTTTAAAGTAATTACTTGCTTCCTTTTTTTAAGTTATCTATCAATCATCTTCAAAAATTCTTCCCTGCGAGTCTTGAAAAATGACCCTTCAAGAGAATATTCAACAGAAATCAACCAGTACTAATTCCATCATTGATGTGCGTAATCTTTCTTTTGCATACAATCGGGATAATCCAATATTCGAACAAATAAATCTTCAAATTAATTCGGGAGAAATTCTGGGAATCGCAGGGGAATCTGGGATAGGTAAAACTACATTTGCATACATACTTAAAGGAATCATCCCTCTTGCCATAAAGGGAACATATTATTCAGGGGAAGTCCAAATTGATGGTCATTTAGTCCATAAATCCAAATTAGCAGATTTAGCTCCGAGTATTGGCATGGTTTTTCAAGACCTTAATGCACAATTATTCAGCAATACGGTTTTAGAGGAAGTTGAGTTTGGTTTACATAATTTGAAACTGGATTCCCAGCGCGCCATTACAGCATTACAAGAACTAAACATACTGGATTTGAAAGATCGAATTCCCATGAATCTTTCAGCAGGCCAGAAACAGCGGGTTATTTTGGCTTCCGTAATTGCCCTTCAACCCAAAATATTAATTTTGGATGAACCGTCTATCCATTTAGATTATAAAAACAAGATTTCTCTCTGTAAATGGTTATATAAACTTCATCAACAAAAACAAATGACCATCTTAATAGCGAGTAACGATCCTTGGCTGATTGGAAATCTATGCCAAGAAATCTTATATATTCAAGACACTAAAATCACCCGGCTTCATAAATCAGAACTTATGGCAAAACAACCCAATTGGATGTGGAAATATGCCCAAAAGGAAAAAAACGGCTAAAATGAAATACAAATTTCATGTCCATCCTATTATTAAACTGGGATTATTTATTGGAATGAATTTTTTAGCCTTTTTACCACTTTTTCTATCTTGGCGCTGGGTAATTTTTGGAATTGAAATCCTTCTCATGATTTCACTGAAATATTCATGGAAAGGAATTAAAGGTTTTGCGAAAATTTTGGTATTGAATTTTCTGGTCCTTTTTCTTTTATTCTATTTTGCCACTTGGAATTGGTTAGATGCCTTACGTGAATTTGCCAGTTTTGCCTTTACTTTGCTAATCATGATTCAAACTACATTTTTATTTACGTATACAACTCCTCCAATGGAATTGGTTGTAACTCTGCGTAAGTTAAAAATTCCGACAAAAATTATTTTTGCAGGAGTTATTGCACTTAGCTGGCTACCTTTATTGACTAGGGAAATCCAAAATATTGTTATTGTGCAGAAATCCCGGGGGTATCGAATTCATCCTTTTCACTTGGGACCCATTTTGATCCCCGCAATTTTACGGATTCTGGATCTTGCTATTAATCTTTCTATCTCTTTGGAAAGCCGAGGATTTTCTTAGTGATTATTTTTTTCAGTATGACGCATTTATATTATGGAATAACACTTATGCAATAAAATGATCTATAATGATCCATTATGTTACGATTTCTCATCATTATTAAGTATTCTTTCCATAGCTATCATGATACAAATCAATTAATCTAATGTCGATTTTATCCTTTGAAAATCGAAATAAAAAACTTTCTGGAGGTTTAAAAAAACTAATGCCAGCAAAAATATCAGATGTCCTCTCCCGTTTCAAGCAAGGAGATGCTTCAGAATTGATTCCAGTGCTCCAAGCCGTACAGAGTGAATACGGATACATCTCTGAAGATAATACCTATGAAATAGCAGAATACCTAAATCTGCCATCATCAAAAATCTATGGAGTTGCAACATTTTACGCTCAATTTCGACTCGAGCCATTAGGTCGCCATGTAATTAACTTGTGCACCGGCACAGCATGCCATGTTAAAGGGTCGGAAAAATTGATCCCGGTTTTTGAACAAGAATTAAAGTGTAAAGCAGGAGAAACCACAAAGGATGGTCGATTTACTTTTAATTTGGTCGCTTGTTTGGGAGCTTGTGCATTAAGCCCAGTAGTAAATATTGATTCCGACTTTTATGGAAACGTTTCTCCAAGCGATGTCAAGAAAATCCTACGGAAATACAAATGAAATTAAAGGAGATGAAAGTGATGACGGAAAAAATTTCACGTAAAAAAGGAACGACAAAGAAAACAAGATCTACCAATATAAATGAAATTGATAAAAATACAAACAATAAGAATGCAAACAGCAAGAATACAAACAACAAGATTGCAAACAGCAAGAATGCAAACAGTAAGAATACAATCAACAAGAAAGCAATCACACTTACTCAAGATCAATACCGTAAAGCCAAACACATTCAAAATTCAAAACCTATAATATTTATCGGAATGGGAACTTGTGGATTGGCCTCTGGGGCTCAAGCAACATTTGACACGTTCCGATCGGAAGCACTGAAATATAAACTCGATATAGAAATAATCCCCGTTGGCTGCGTTGGTTCATGTTTCCTAGAACCAATTGTAGATATTAAATTACCTGGTAAAGCACGAGTGGCTTATAAACAGATTACATCGGATAAAGTAGTCGAAATTATTCAAAGAACCCTCCAAAAGGAAGAAATTATTAGGGAATGGGTGTTAGGCAAATATCCTGTGGAACCATCTTCTTCTGATGAAGATTTTTCCGATATTCCTTTGATTTCAGATTTTGAATTCTTTAAAAATCAAAAAAAATTTGTCCTTTCCCGCTGTGGAGTGGTAAATCCGCGATCATTTGAAGAATATATTGCTTATGAAGATGGTTTTAAGGCTTTAGCCGAAGTGCTGGAAGAAGCAAATCCCCAGAAGGTGATCGATGATATTAAAACCAGCGGTCTGCGTGGTCGTGGTGGTGGAGGTTTTCCTACTGGTCAAAAATGGCAGTTCTGTCGTGATGCCCAAAGCCCAGACGGACAAAAATACGTTATATGTAATGCAGATGAAGGAGACCCCGGAGCATTCATGGACAGGGCTGTTTTAGAATCAGATCCTTTCTCGGTTATTGAAGGAATGATTATCATGGGATATGCCATAGGAGCATCTAAGGGAATCATTTACTGCAGGGCCGAATATCCCATTGCCATCAAACAATTGACTAATGCTATTTCGATATGCTCAGAAAGAGGATTATTAGGGAAAAACATCTTAAATTCTGGATTTAATTTTGAAATTGAAATAAAAAAGGGTGCAGGTGCATTCGTTTGTGGAGAAGAAACCGCATTGATAGAATCTATTGAAGGTAAACGTGGTATGCCTCGAATCAAACCACCCTATCCCGCTACTTATGGATTATACGGCAATCCAACAAATATCAATAACGTAGAAACGATTGCACAAATCGCTAAAATCCTCAATTACGGCCCAGCCAAATTCGCAGAGTGGGGTATCAATAAATCCAGAGGCACTAAGGTATTTTCTCTGACTGGAAAAATCAAGCATGCAGGTTTGGTCGAAGTTCCCATGGGTATTACCATTCGTGAAATAGTTAAAATCGGGGGTGGAATTCCCAATGGAAAGAAATTCAAGGCGGCCCAAATTGGTGGTCCATCTGGAGGTTGCATCCCAGCCCATTTAATTAACACACCTATTGATTATGAAGAACTGAAAGAAGTCGGAGCCATGATGGGGTCCGGTGGTTTGGTAATCATGGACGAATCTACTTGCATGGTAGATACTGCTCGATTTTTCATGAAGTTTATCCAAGAAGAATCGTGTGGAAAATGCATTCCATGTCGAGAGGGAACTCGAAGGTTATTGGAGATCTTAACCAAATTGACACAAAAGCCGAAAAATGATTATGAAGTCGTAGATCGAATGAAAAGTATGATCTCTCTGAAAGAACTCGCGTATGTTATCAAAGACACAGCCTTATGTGGCTTAGGTAACAGTGCCCCAAACCCTGTGCTAACCACCTTGAATTACTTCCGAGATGAATATGAAGCACATCTTTATGAAAACCGTTGCCCCGCTAAAGCTTGCATCGGTCTGCTATCTTTCAGGATTGATGCAGAAAAATGTGTTGGGTGCGGATTGTGCAAATTAAATTGCCCAAACGATGCAATTCTGGGAGAGAAAAAGCAAGCACACTATATTGTGGAAGAAAAATGTGTGAAATGCGGATTATGCAAATCCAACTGCAAGTTCAATGCAGTAATTTTAGAATAATATGGAGGAGAAAGAAATGGCAACAACTACAACAAATTTAATCAGCCCTAAACCGGTTAAAATATGGATAAACGATATTCTAATTGAGGCAGAAGATAATCAAACGATTCTTCAAGTAGCCCGAAATTACGGCATTCACATCCCTACTCTTTGTTATTTAGAGGATGTCACACCTACTGGATCATGCCGAATATGTGTGGTAGAAATAGAAGGTGCACCGAAACCAGTCCCATCATGTTGCACATTTGTGAAAGATGGAATGAAGATTTATACGAATACCCCAAGAATTCAAACAATTCGTAAAGTTATTGTAGAACTCTTGGTTGCAAATCATGATATGGATTGCCTTTACTGCGAAAGAAACGGAAATTGTGAATTACAAGATTTGGCGGGGATATATAATATTCGAGGACACCGCTTTTTGGGTTCAAAACGACAAAATCCTTTGGATCAAACCAGTATGGCATTGGTTAGAGACCCAAATAAGTGCATTCTCTGTTTGAGGTGTGTAAAAGTTTGCGATGAAGTTCAAAGTGTTCACGCTATAGATGTAACCAAACGGGGATTTGAATCCATTGTTACCAGCACCTTTGGAAAAACAATCCATGAATCTTCTTGCGTGCTTTGCGGGCAATGTGTTAGAGTTTGTCCAACAGGTGCATTAAAAGAGCGTGATGTAAGTACCGAAGTGATGGAAGCCATTGATGACCCTAATACAGTAGTAACTGTCCAAATTGCACCGAGCATCTCTGTTACTATTGGTGAGGAATTCGGAATTCCCGTTGGCACCGATGTTTCGGGTAAATTAGTTACTGCATTGAAGCGTATGGGTTTTAATGCGGTTTTTGATACCGTTTTCGGCGCGGATCTAACTGTTTTAGAAGAGGCTAACGAACTGGTAAAACGAATAAAAAACGGCGAAACATTACCCTTAATTTCCACGTGCAGTCCTGGTTGGATTAAATTTATGGAACATGAATTTCCAGACTTAATCCCACATATGTCCACCTGTAAATCACCTATGAGCATGCAAGGTGCAATTATCAAGAGTTTTTGGGCAGAAAAAAAGCAAATCAACCCGAAGCGAGTTTACCAAGTGGCAATTATGCCGTGTATGGCCAAGAAATTCGAAGCAGAGCGCTCTGAGTTGGTTAATGATGGTCTTCCAAATACAGATGCCGTCCTGACCACCCGGGAATTAATTCGGATGATCAAGAAATTCGGGCTTGATCTAAAAATGCTACCAGATTCTAAGTATGATGATCCTTTGGGTGAAAGTACTGGAGCGGGAAAGATCTTCGGAACTTCAGGTGGTGTTATGGAAGCGGCATTACGGACTGCCTATTGGTTAGTGAATAAAAAGAATTTGGAAAACTTGGAAATTTCGCAAGTCAGAGGCCTTGAGGGAATAAAAAAAGCGAAAATTCAGATCACTCCTGAAATGACACTCAACTGCGTGGCAGCCAGCGGGCTTAAAAATGCTCGAATTATTTGTGATGAAATTCGGGCTGGTAATCCGAATAATTATCACTTCATCGAAATCATGGCTTGTCCTGGAGGTTGTATTAATGGAGGAGGTCAACCCAGGGGAATGGATTTAGAAGTAATCAAAAAACGTGCTCAAGCCCTATATGATCTAGACAAACATTATTCTGTGAGATTATCACATGAAAATACGGCAGTGCAGCGTTTATATGCTAACTTCTTGAAAGAATTAGGGAGTCATGAAGCCCATCATTTGCTTCACACCCATTATTATCCTAGAAGTGAAAGGAGGACCAAATAATACCAAAACTTTTTGAATATAAAATCTTGGAAAACGGAGGAAAACAAATATGGAATACGGATACAGCACAATTTTGTTGATAAACATGGAAGATTCACCTTCAATTAATCGATTTACTGATGTATTTGAAGAGAAAGGCTTTAGTTTGTATCATGTAAAAACGTTTGAGGAAGCCTATCAGATATTAGGTTCTCAAAGTGTGCAGATAATTGTAATTAATATGGATACTGATTATGCGAAGGCATTTAGATTCTGTTATCGTGTGAAGCACAATCAGAATCTTAAGCACATCTTTTTAATCGCCCTATCTGGGGCGCACAGTGAGCTGGGAATCTATATTGAAGCACAGACGGCTGAGGCTAAAAAATGGTTAAATTGCGATCTTTTCATTCCAAAACCTTTGAATGCCATGTATTTGTATAAGTTGCTGAAAAAAGAGATAGCAATTTTAAAGGGAATCGATGGAACGGCTTTAGATACTGAAAAAGAACCATGGCTTTGATTAATTAACGAGTTTTTTTCTTTTTGTCCAGTTTTCCAATCTAGATACTAAAGTGAGTGTCAGTATAAGCAAAAACCCAAAAGCCATTCCAATCATGAATTTGATATAAAATTTAGCAAGCGGTGCCACCTTATGAACAGATATATCAACAAATTTCTGAAATGATAAAAAAAGCAGAATTATGAGGATTTCTTAGATATTTGATGGAAAAGTTCTTTTCCTCGGTCGGTTACAGTAGTGCCTGGAAAAGCACCAAATTGATTGTAAGCTAAAATACCTTGATCAACTAGCCACTCCAAAAAATCGGCAACTTGTTGATAACTCATATGTTCATTATCTTTTAGATAACTTTCAGCAACCAAATCTCGTAAGTATGGAACAGAAGAATGTCGTATTACTTCTAAATGATATCTTAAAAAGCGGTATATCAGTTTTTCTGAATAAGGTTCTAAAGATAAGGTGTTTTGAAGAGATTCCATGTCGGACGATTCTTGAGTTTTTCCCACAATGAAAGGTTTAGATGGACTTTTTGGTTGATTTTCATATAGTGATTTTAATTCTCCGAAAATTTTATGAAGATCATTTAAAATTTGGGTGCCTTTTGCAGTTACGAAACAACCAGGAAATGCACCGTGCTGATCATACTGGATGATTTTTGATTCATGGAGTTTTTCCATAAAAATTTCGGCGGTTTTATAATCCATCTTAAGAGTTGTTGTAAGATAATCCAAAGCAACTAAATCGCGCACATACGGAGCTTTGGTTGCTTTCAAAATTCGAGCTAAATAATCCAAAAATTGATACAATTTCTTATTGGAAGGATCTTCCAATTGTGTTAAGTTAAATAGCGTTGAGCTGCACATTGCACATCACATTTGAGGAAACAACTCTGGTTTTACCAGTATTAAATCATGGATCTTCTTAATTTCTGTAATACCATGCTCAGAAAAAAGTAAGTGATTTTTGACAAAAAAGGATTTTCGCAGTGGTTGATGGGTCTTTAAAAATCTAATCATGTTTATAAATAAATCAATATATTTTTGTGGTGCATTTTTTCGGATATAATCAAGAATAGATTCAGGAGTAGGAAAAATATTGAAATAGTGTCTAGATGAAAAGACTTCAGATTTATTACTTTTTCTCAAAATTTCTTTTGGAAATGATTGGACAATTGGATTCAAAATGCCAATTAAAACTCCTACATAGTAGATTGTACTTAATGGATACTTTTTAATGTCCGTTTCTTGAAATAATAAAATATACTCGTGAAAACAAAAATGAAGGAGTAAACGAATTTCTTCTAAGGAAGGATTGGGCAATTTATGCAGATTTTCGGCAGCTTCTAAGTATAATGTTCCAGAAATGAAGAAATTTAGTTTGGCGTGTTGAATTTGGGCATATTGTTGTAAATATTTATGTAATTTATGATATAAACTCTGGATATCTTCTTCAATTTTTAACCCAGCTGATTCAGCATTAAACAAATTCAAAATTGCTACTTCATAATCTCCTGCACGAAGTGCAGAAGAACTTGCCAGCTGATATAAATCCCAAGCTTTCTCATATTTATGAAGTAATTCCAACTTTTTAGCAGCATCTTCATAACTAATTGCTGCATCATAGAATTTTTTCGCTTTTTGGGCATATTGAGCCGCTAGGAAAAAACAACTGGCTGCATCAATGATATTTCCACTGAGAGATTGATAACACAAAGCTGCACCTCGGTAATAGGAAGAAATCTGTTCGTTTTTGATGTGTTTCTTTATCCCGCGATTTGCAAGCATGATGTATACACCTGCTTCTTTTCTGGCGTAATCTTCAAATTTATTAATATCGTGAATTTGATCATAAAGATTCTTAATTATCTGATAGATTTGAGCTAAAGCCAAAAGATTGTTCTTTCCTTCAAGATTTTCGGCTTCTTTTGAAAAATAATCGATTCCTTCCAGTATAACATTCAAACTTTTTGATTTACCATAAATATAATTCACACTGCGTGAAATATTTTGCAAAGAATTTACCACTACCATATAATCTGGAATTTTAGTCGCAATTTGCAAGGCTTGACGGGCATGAAAAAGCATTTTTTCCCAATTTTCAAGCTTTTCATAAAGCAGAGCCAAATTTTGATGAAGATGACATATTTCCCCTAACTGAGATTTATCATGTTCATTTGGCTCTGGTGTTTGATTGTTAACAAGAATACGGAGTGATTTTTGTAATAATTCAATGCCTAATCGTAATTGTGATAGATATTCTATTTCGTTATTCAATTTGTCTTTAAATATCGAACTGATTTTTAACAAAACATTTGCAGCTTCTGTAAAATTTGCTTGAGAAATTAAATGATCAACATAGGCTCGATAATATTTAATTACATGTCCATAAATTTCTCGTGCTTGTGATGGATGTAATTGTTCTAAATAATAAGCGGCACTGTATAATCGCCCAGCAGCTTCATAAAAATCATTTTTCTGCGCAATTTCATTTGAAGAAGAAATTAAGTAAGCTAATAAATCATATAACCGATGTTCTTTTTCTTTATCGTCTGAAGCATGCGAAATTTATAGGAGAGCATTCTTTACATAGGAAATAATAACTTCTTGCTCTGCAAAAATATGAGAATCATCCATAACAAATACCTGGGGTATATCCTATAGTCGATATTTCGCAAATAATATCTTAAAAAAAGACCTAATCTTAAAAAAAGATCTGCTTTAATTCAATTTATCCTATATATCCCAATTTATATAATGAATAAGATTTAAATGGGTAAATTTGCAAAAGATAAGTGTAGATAAATTTAATTCTAAGAAGGGAAAAACAATGCAAAGTCTTCAAGAAATTAATACAAGCGGAATGCTCAAAACCTACCGTGTTAATACCACGCGTACTGTTCGAGACTTATTAAAAGAATTGAAATTAGAGAGTAAAACTTTCGTTGTCTTAGCCAATGGAAAGAAAGTAGGTTTAGACAACAAAATAGATGAAGGTAGCGAAATTACTATTTTGCCTAAAATTGCAGGTGGATTTTAAGCTTCAGCTTTTTTTTTTGGTGTATTTTTTTTTTCTGCACTATCATTAGATCCACGCATTTGAATTTTAAAACTAAGTAGATCTTCGGCTGCATTTGTATTAGGAAAAATTTCTTG
>Ga0164318_10005910_pt1 | contig 11844 bp, 16 predicted proteins | sample GuaBasSedimGuay9_FD_113734 | JGI IMG/M metagenome (GOLD analysis project Ga0164318, IMG submission 113734) | Subseafloor sediment microbial communities from Guaymas Basin, Gulf of California, Mexico - Guay9, Core 4571-4, 0-3 cm | ecosystem: Environmental > Aquatic > Marine > Hydrothermal vents... | reverse complement strand
TCGAGACTTATCTTTTCCTTTTTCATTTTTTCATTAACATCCACGTTAGCCGGCCAAATCGCCGGTTCTCTAACCTTCGAGTTTATCTCTTGGCCTGTTTTCATGGCTGATGTCAACGCTTGGGCCGTTGCATGGCAGGTTCTCACATGGATTTACCCTGTAGAAAGAACGCTCATAGCGTTAGGCGCAACCTTCATCGGAGTTCCACTTTACAAGGTTTTAACGTCTGCAAACCTGATGCCTTCTCATTGAATGTTAAAGGTTCCCATGAAAATACACCGATCGAACTGTATCATCATATCCTCTGAACCATAAACGCGGTCTTCGAAATCAACGGGGGCATCCCTAATCAAAACCACCGGAGTTTTCTCCGTTGTCTCACCCATCAACAAATGTGCTGCAGAAGCCAGATCGTCTGCGATGGCATGACGCGTGATAATCAACGGCTTTCCAAAGATGTCTCCTTCTCCTCTGCAGTCCTTTACTGGTTTAAATCCTGCGACAGCTAAGGCCAGACCTGTAGTGCCCATCCTCAACGGTGTCAATCGGCTGTCCACAATTAAAACAGCCACGTTCTTACCAGTTTTCCGCATAATTTCCTCCTTAAGACGCTTCGCTGCTTCTTTAGCATGCTTCGGCCATAACGCAACGAACCCCTCGGGTGTGTTCTTTCTATCTATTCCCGCATTCGCTGTCAACACATCGTTTTTAAGAGTTAAAACCGCGTTTTCAACCCCTCCGTAAATTCTATCTGCCTCCCTGAGAATTAACTCTGCAAATTCCGGTGTCAACGAAAATCTATCTGCAAGCTTTCTCGCTTCTTCTGAAGCCTTAACGTTTTCAAGTTTCAATATGCGGTTTTCAGCGTAAGCCACAACCTTCGACGCTAAAGCCAGTATGTCTCCATCTTCAATTTTTAAGCTCTGATCCCTTAAAGATTCGAGAATCACATCAACTAGGTTGTCACGGGCTTTTATGACTCTTGTTTTAACAGCGTAAAGCCTCATACACTTTCACCCTGCATGTAAAATTGAGATGAAAACTACTTCATCTCCATCCTTAATCGGTGTTTCTAAACCGTTCAAAACACTGATTTCCTTTCCATTCACAAGAATGAGCGCGTTAGGCCTAGGGTCTTCAAGTTCCGGGTCTATCAGAACTTTGTTGACTTTGGGTATGTCATCGGTCATTTTGTTCACAAGCTCTCTGAGTGAGACCGTGTCTTCATTCTTGATTTCAAACACAAACTTGTTTTTTCCTAGAACGCCTCTAAAAATTCCGTAAAATTTTATGGTTACCCTCATTTCTTTCTCCTTTACAGAACTATTATAACCGAAACATCGTTGACGTTTGTGCCGGTTGGACCCGTGAAGATTAAGTCCCCGAGTTCTGAAAAGAAGTTGTAGGAGTTGTTTTCAGCTAGAAATTCCTCAGGGTTCAATCCTTTATTCGCGGCTCTTTCTAAGGTTTTTCCGTCAACTATCGCTCCAGCGGCGTCTGTTGGTCCGTCCACCCCGTCTGTGCTGAGGGAAGCTAGAACCACCCCGTTCATTCCCTCAAGCTTTAAGGCGGCTGATAAGGCTATCTCTTGGTTTCTTCCACCTAAGCCTTTCCCTTTAACGGTTACTGTGGTTTCCCCTCCGGCAACGATGCCCGCTGGTTTTGAGACGGGATTTTGAGAGATGGAGATTTCACGGGCTATTGAGGCTAGCACTGTTCCAACGTGTCTGGCTTCCCCTTCCAGCGTGGATGTTAATAACAAAGTGTTTAATCCATTGCTCCTAAGAGATTCACAAGCCGCCAAACTTGCAAATCTGTTGTTTCCGACAACGACTGTGAAGACTTTTTTAAACACTTGGTCATCTGCTTTCGGTGTTTCTGGGATGAGTCCCTTCTCTCCGTCTGATAGAACCTTTCGGATGGATTCCGGAACAGTATTCCACAGTTCATACTTTTTTAAAATCTTTACAGCCTCATGAAAGGTTGTTGAATCCGGAACCGTTGGACCTGAGGCTATGAAATCTAAGGGGTCGCCTATGACGTCTGACAGTATAAGGTTCAGAACCGTCGCCGGATAAGCCTTTTTCGCGAGCCATCCTCCCTTAAAATCCGATATGTGTTTTCTCACAGTGTTTATCTCGTTTATCGTTGCCCCACACTTGAGCAGTGCTTCTGTAATTTTCTTCTTATCAACTATTGAGATGTCGCCGCGCGGCAGGGGCATGAGACTTGAACCACCGCCTGAAATCAAGCATATAACCAAATCGTTTTCTCCCGCTTTTTCAGCTATCTCCAAAATGCGACGTGTTCCCTTAACACCCGTTTCATCTGGAATTGGATGGCTTGCCTCGTGAAGTTTTATCACCTTTGTCTTATGTTTGGTGCCTCTTGGAATGTTTATGAATCCGTCGGTTATATGTTCGCTTAGGATTTGTTCTAGAGCTTCAGCCATGGAGCCGCTTGCTTTTCCGCCGCCAACCACGTAAACGTGCTTAAACCTTTTCAAATCAAAGGAATAACCATTCACTTTAAGCACGGAATTTTGCAGTGAAATCCTTGATTTTATTATCCGTTTTGGGTCAACGGCGTTTAAAGCGCTTTCAAGGCTGTCAAGGGATAATTTTCTGGCTTTCTGATTGAGTTCTGTTTCACCGTTTGTGATGAGCTTTTCTCTGTTCTTTATCGTTATCATGTTAGTTGCCCGTTAAACAGTCAAAGGCTAATGCGTAAATGTAATAAGCCAACGTTAATAAAGAGTTTCGCAAACTTTAACTTTGGTGAAAATATATGGAGAAACCAAAGGTTTATGTTACCCGTGAGATTCCTGAAAGAGGTTTAAAAATAATCAGGGAGCGTTTTGACGCTGAGGTTTGGCCTGAATATGCTCCTCCGCCGAAACAGGTTATAATAGAAAAAGCGCGAAACGTTGACGCTCTTGTTTCACTATTATCCGACAAAATAGATGCTGAAGTTTTTGACGCAGCACCGAAACTGAAAATAGTTTCTCAACTGGCTGTTGGCTTCGATAACATAGACGTGCAAGAAGCCACTAAGAGAGGCATCTACGTGACGAACACACCTGGAGTTTTAACGGAGACAACGGCTGATTTCGCGTGGGCTCTGCTTATGGCTGTTGCCAGACGTGTCGTTGAAGCGGACAAATACATTCGTAGCGGAAAGTGGAAGGTGGGATGGCATCCAAGCATGCTTCTGGGAAGAGATGTTCACGATGCAACTATAGGCATTGTGGGTGCTGGAAGAATCGGTTCAGCCGTGGCGAGAAGAGCTAAGGGTTTTAACATGCGAATTCTGTTCTACGATGTTGTTCCAAGACCTGAACTTGAAAGAGAACTCGGTGCAAAACGTGTTGATTTGGAAACGCTTTTCAGAGAAGCAGACTTCGTCAGTGTTCACGTTCCATTGATGAAGGCAACCTACCATCTTGTAGATGAGGAGAAGCTTAGGTTGATGAAAAAAACCGCTTACCTAATAAATAATTCACGCGGTCCAGTTGTTGATGAAAAAGCATTGTACAAAGCCTTAAAGGAAGGATGGATTGCAGGGGCTGCATTGGACGTTTTTGAGCAAGAACCAACCCCCGTTGACAATCCGTTATTGACGCTTGACAACGTGGTTGTTGCTCCCCACATATCAAGTGCAAGCTATGAGACGCGTTCAAAGATGGCTGAGATGGTTGCTGAAAATCTCATCGCGTTCTTTGAGGGAAGAAAGCCGCCAAACCTTGTGAATCCTGAAGTCGTGAACGTGCGGCCTCTGTCAAAACAGTTCTAGACATCACGTTTCAGCGTTCTGAAGCTTAACTGTTAAATACCCCTTTCTCATTCTATTTATTTTCCTTTCAAATCTAGGATGGTTGAGTCATGTCCATCTTTGCGGAGAGAATGAAAACCCTAGGAACTGAAACGGCTTTTGAAGTGCTTGCTAAGGCTAAAGCTCTTGAAAAACAAGGAAAAGACATTGTGCATCTGGAAATCGGCGAGCCTGATTTCGACACGCCGAAAAACATTAAGGAAGCTGCTGTAAAGGCCCTTTACGCTGGTTACACTCATTACGTTCCAGCTGCTGGAATTCCAGAGTTAAGAGAAGCCATTGCAGAGTACATCTCGAAAACTAGAAAGATTGATGTGGACCCTGAAGAGGTAGTTGTTGCCCCTGGAGCCAAACCCATAATGCTCTATGCAATTCTTGCATGCGTTAATCCCGGTGAGGAGGTCGTATATCAGAATCCAGGTTATCCTATCTTTGAGTCTTTGATAAACTTTGTCAGAGCCAAACCCGTGCCCATTCCTCTTAAGGAAGAGAACGATTTTAGAATGGACCATGAGTATGTTAAGGAGAAAATAACGAAAAAAACAAAGATGATAATCATCAATTCCCCTGAAAATCCCACGGGTGGAATTTTAACCCGTGAAGACTTGAAGCTCATAGCTGATTGCGTCGCCGACAGGGATGACATTGTTATTCTTTCCGATGAAATTTACAGCCGAATAATATACGAGGGTGAGCATGAAAGCATCGCTTCGCTTCCTGGGATGAAAGAAAAAACAATTTTGCTGGACGGCTTTTCAAAAACCTACGCTATGACGGGTTGGAGGCTCGGATACGGTGTTATGCGTAAAGACATAGCGCAGAAGGCTACTCAGTTGATGATTAACTCGAACTCCTGCACTTGCGCCTTCGTTCAAATGGCTGGTGTTGAAGCCTTGAAGGGACCGCAAGATGAGGTGGATAGGATGGTCGCCGAGTTTAAACGGAGAAGAGAGGTTATAATTCCAGGATTGAACGAGATTGAAGGGATAAGCTGTAAGAAGCCGCGTGGAGCCTTCTACGCCTTTCCAAACATAACTAAGCTGGGAATGAGCAGCCTTGAATTTTCAGATTACCTTCTCAATGAGGCTGGTGTCGCTGTCTTACCTGGAACATCTTTCGGAGAGTACGGTGAAGGCTATCTGCGTCTGTCCTTTGCAACCTCCGTTGAGAACATCAAGAAAGCGTTAAACCGTATAGATGAAGCTGTTAAAAAACTCAGAAAACCATGATTTCTTAATCTTCCAGTTTTTCTCCTACTAACGTTTCAACTATCTCCGAAGCCAGCTGTACCAAGCCTTGCGCTCTTTCTAACGCTCTTTCCCCATCCAACAATTCTTGCCGCATCAGCCTCTGCACTGTGTCTTCGACGCCTATGAGACAATTTAAAACAGGGTCATTCACCGTCTGCCTTTTCTCTCTTTCCTCCTTCACGAGGTTTTCTATAAAGGCTGGTTCTCCAAGGCTGTAGTATATGGCTGATTGGGCTTTTTTAACGGCTTCCAGGACGAATCTTGGCGCCATGTACGGAATGTTTCTTGCAGCCTCAAGCTCCGCTTTTGCCTCTCTTAAGAATCGAAGCGCCCACTCCTTTCTGTATTCATCCATCATAAGTTTTCATCTTTACTAAATTGTTTAAAATAAACATGGTTTTAAGTTTATTCGCTCTGCTCTGATGAGCTTTCGTTTGAGGAAGCAATTCTCATTCCGGCGAAAACATGTGTTATGTATCCTGCGATTTGATTCCTTACTTTGGGAGTTGCTCCTTGTGTTAGAGCGGTGACGGCTCTTTTGTTGTTCTCAAAATCCTTTGAAAATTTGTCTGGGAAACGCTTGATAAGCTCTTTGGCTACGCGTTTAATGTATTCTGTTCGTACTTTACCCAAACCTTAGTTTCCCCCAAGTATACACTGAATTTTTCACCTCTGCGGTTATTACCTACGTTTTGACCTTTCATAAAACCATATACCTAATTTAACTTTACTCTGAAGAAAGCTTCGAAATTTTTAACTATCTGCGCAGCAACCTCTTCAACTTCTAAGCCTTTAACCTCTGCTACAGCTTTCACCACCGTTGGAATGAAAGCCGGAGTTGTCCTTTTACCTTTAAACGGATTTTTCCAGTAACGAACAGGTCCGTCGGTCTCCGTTAACAGATTGGTCAACGGCGTTCTTCTGACAACTTCGCGTATGCCGTTGGAATAAGCTGTGGGTGGTCCTTCTGTGATGTAATATCCATGTTCCAAGGCTTTTTTTAAAGCGCTTAAAGGATGGCTAAACCAGTGTAGCAACACTTTTTTAAGGTTAAACGATGGAAGCATATCAACAATCTGCGATGTTGTGCCTCTTGAATGAATTATAACGGGTAAGTCAAGCTTTTCAGCTAAATTCAGCATTTCATTAAAAACCATCAGCTGCTTGTCCCACACTCTAGTGTATTTGTAATCCAATCCTATTTCACCGATGGCTACCAAAGCCTTGTTCTTTCGCGCTCTTTCTTCTGAAATCAACTCTTCAACACGCTTCAACTCTGCATCTGTTAGATTCTGCACGTTCCAAGGATGGACTCCCAAGGCAGCGTAGACCATCCCCGGATATCGTTCCGACAGTTTTAAACTCCCGACGCTTGTCTCTAAATCCATAGAGTTCGAAACTAAGGCAACAACGTTGGATTTTTTTGCTTCCGCTATTATCTCATCCAAATCTTCGGCGTATTCCTCATCTGAAAGGTGAACGTGTGCATCAACGAACTTCATCTAAACCACGGCTTCCATAACTATTCCTCTCTTTTTATAATTTCCTCTTTAATTGAAATTTTCTGGAAGTTAACGACGTATTTCAGCAAATAAGAAACAATAAAGGTTAAATATTGCTTTAAATAAAAAAAGAGGCTACGGAGGAGTCTTTATGGTAAATTTAGAATTAGCAATAGCTCCAATGCACAGATTATGCAAAAAAGCTGGAGCCGAAAGGGTTAGCGAAGCAGCGGCAAAGGAACTGGCAAAATCGCTAGAAGACATAGGGATAAAAATCGCGAAGGAAGCGTTAGACTTCGCTATGCACGCCGGAAGAAAAACGATAAAGGCTGAAGACATAGAAATCGCAGCTAGAAAGGTCATGGGTAAGTAGTCAAACGGAAGCTTTCCAAATTCTCTTCTTTTTATATTAAATCATCTTCCAGAAACTCTATAAGCAAGCCCTTACACTTCACAAGATAGGGAAACTAACCATGGGTGGAAAGAAGAAACTCAGCCTAAAACAGATGGAACGTCTGCAAAGAAGAAGAGGGGAAAGCGAGAAAGAGAAGAAGAGAAAAGAGAAGGAAGCTGCACAGATGAGAGAGAAAAAATCAGGGGTGTTTCCGCCAGACCCAAACGACCAAAACGTCGCAAACGAGCTTAAAAGAATGAGAGTTCTAACACCTTACACTGTGGCTTCCCGTCTCAACATAAGGATAAGCGCCGCCAAAGACCTACTTGAACAGTTGGAGGCGAAGGGTGTGATACAAATGGTTTCAGGAAACCACAGCCTCAAAATCTATAAGCCAGCGGGATAAAATCAACAGTAACGAAACATCAATTTTTGTTTGGAAGCGAAAACTTGAGTTTTCCTGAAAGAATTTACACCGTTAAAGAGGTTGAAAAAGCAAGAGAGCTTATCCAAAGCGGACACAGACATCGTTTAACAATAAAGGGAACCAAGGTTTTCAAACAGAAAGTTCGGCAAGCTCTCAAACTTGTCAAAACAGCCGGTTATTACGATTTTCTGCGAACTTACATCCGTAACATAATAGAGATAGACGGTTTAACACAGCTCCGTGAAGCAGACGCAGCCATATGGGCTAACAAGTACGCTGTTAAAAATCCAGTGGACGCAGCGAGCCTCTTCATACAGAAAGCACATCACATGAAAGAGTACATTGAAGGAAAACTTTATTTTGGCGGCGAAGCCGAGGCACGCTCGGTTAAGAAGCGTATAGAATTTCTTAAAAAACTGAAAGAGAAGAGTCGAAACAAAAAAGTAAAGGAAGAATGTGAGAGACTTCTTAAAAGCTGGAGTGAAAGCATACTTTTATAACAGTAATCTTTAAGCTAACTTCTCCAGTTTGATCTTCGTTCCACTTTTGATCTGTTCGAACAGTTCAAGGTTCTTGGTTATTTTACCTAGAATGTTCACGGGACTGTATGGTTGAGATTCTCCATAGAACACGCATATAGCGCTCCCCATGGGCCAGAAGGCTATAGTTCCTTTTTCAACAGTTGCCTTTGCTTTTTCTTCACCCATCTTTATCGGAATTTCAAAGTAAACCTCTTCCTTCCAGAGGGCTGCTCTTCCTTCAACCGGAAGTTTCCTGACAATCATGTCTATTGTTCTAGGTGATAAATGACGTATTAACTCTCCTTCCGCTTCACCTAGGTTTTCAATTATGAATTTTACCTTAACCCTTGAAATCTCTGTCTCTTCACTGTTCATAGCTTTCCGCTCTTTCTGAGAAACTCTTCCAAAATCTGCTCGAGAGTGGTTGGACCCAAAACTTTGAGTTCATACTTCACTCGCACGGTTGGCTTATCAATGGTCATAACCCTTCTCAAGTCGATAGGTGTTCCAATCACGACTGTGTCGCATGGTGTTTTGTCGATTGTTTCCTTCAGCTCAGCTATCTGTCTTTCACCGTAGCCAACAGCTGGAAGAATTGCTCCTAGATGCGTGTATTTCTTGTAAGTTTCCTTTATAGAACCCACAGCGTACGGTCGGGGATCAACAATTTCGCTTGCACCAAGCTTTTTAGATATTATCGCCCCTGCACCATAGGGCATGTTCCCATGAGTTAATGTTGGTCCGTCTTCGATAACCAAAACCTTTTTCCCTTTTATCAGTTCTGGCCTATCAGCGGTTATTGGTGACGCTGCCTCTAAGATTTTCGCGTTTGGATTAACCATCCTTATGTTTTCCTTAACCGCCTCCACGTTCTTCGGGTCTGCAGTGTCAACCTTGTTGATTATCACCACATTTGCCATTCGCAAGTTTGTCTCTCCTGGATAATAGGTAAGCTCGTTTCCAGCTCTGTGGGGGTCAGCGACAACTATGTGCAAATCCGACTTGTAAAAGGGTAAGTCGTTGTTTCCCCCATCCCAAACTATAACGTCCGCTTCTTTCTCTGCTTCCCTCAGAATCTCTCCATAGTCAACTCCCGCGTAGACTATTATGCCGTTGTCAATGTGCGGTTCGTATTCTTCCCTCTCCTCAATTGTACATTTATACTTGTCTAGGTCTTCATAAGAAGCAAACCGCTCACAGACTTGTTCCCTTAAATCGCCGTAGGGCATTGGATGTCTGATGACAACAACCTTTAAACCCTTGCTTCGTAAGATTTTTGCAACTTGTCTTGAGGTTTGACTTTTACCTGAACCCGTTCTAACGGCGCAAACGGAGACAAGGGGAACCTTAGCCTTCAGCATTGTCGTTTTCGGTCCCATCAAACGGAAATCCGCACCGTTAGCTAATGCCACGGAAGCCTTATGCATAACGTACTCATGGGAAACATCACTGTACGCAAAGACAACTTGGTCCACATCAAATTCCTTTATCAGTCTCGGCAGTTCCTCTTCCGGGTAAATCGGTATACCGTTCGGATAGTTCGGTCCTGCAAGTTCCGGCGGATACGTTCTACTATCTATCCCCGGAATCTGGGTTGCTGTGAAGGCTACGACCTCATAGGCATCGTTGTTTCTGAAATAAACATTGAAGTTGTGGAAGTCTCTGCCAGCTGCACCCATTATAATAACTTTAATCTTTTGCAACGATTGTTCTCTCCTAAAACTCCCTTTTAAGGGAAAATCAATAATCTCAGTCATCGCATATAAACCTTAACGTGGAAAAGGGTTATTTTAAGATTTCAAGAACTGATTCGGCTATGAAATCTGTTTGTTCCTTTGTGACGCCAGGATGAACGGGTAGTGAGAAGACTTGGTTTGCAGCTTTCTCCGTTTCTGGAAGCTTATACTTTCCAAATTTTCTGTAATATGGCATGAGATGTATAGGGTTTCTGTAATAAACTTCTGCGCCTATTCCTCTCTTGTGTAATTTTTCAACAATTTTGTCTCTTCTTGTTTTCTTAGCATTTTTAAGCCTAACAGTGTAAAGATACCAACTATGTCTGTAGCCTTTCGGTTCCTTTGGCAGTTGTAACTTGTTGTTCTCCTTAAGTTTTGCAGTTAATCTTCTCGCGTTTTCACGTCTCTTTGCAAGAAACTTTGGCAGCCTCTTTAACTGTATACAGCCTATCGCCGCTTGAATTTCTGGCATGTGATAGTTGTGTCCAAGCATAAGTGACTTGTACTTTTCCTTCTCTCCATGGCTTCTCAAAGCTCGAAGTTTTTCAGCAGTTTCATCGCTGTTCGTTGTAACCATGCCCCCTTCACCCGTGGTCATGTTCTTGCTTGCATAGAAGCTCCAACACGCCATGTCGGAAAAGACTCCGACAGGTTTTCCCTTGTAGGTTGCGCCATGGGCTTGAGCTGCATCCTCGATGATGGCTAATCCGTGTTTGTCGGCTATCTCTCTTATAACCTTCATGTCGCAGGGCAAGCCGTACAAATCCACAGATATTATAGCCTTCGTCTTCTTTGTTACGATTTTTCCGATTTTCTCCGGGTCAACGTTGTACGTTTCAGGGTTTATGTCAACAAACACGGGCTTAGCTCTGTTCATGGCAACCACCTCAGCTGTTGAGACAAAGGTGAAGCTTGGCAAAATAACCTCGTCGCCCTGTTTGATTCCAGCCGCTGTAACCGCTAAGTGTAGGGCTGCTGTTCCGCTGTTCACCGCTATCGCATGCTTAGCTTTCACAAATCTTGCGAAGGCTTTCTCAAATTTTGTGACCATGGGACCAGCGCCGAGTCCATGAGTGATCACACCGCTTTTCATAACTTTGACAACCGCTTCTATTTCTTCTTCTCCAATCTGTGGAGCGTTAATTGGAATCATAATGTTAATCTCCTAGTATTGGTATGTCGTTTTCAAGTTATAACTTGTACGTTTAAACTTTAAATCCATTAGTAAAATCTTTGATTCTGTTTAGGAATTCTCGCTTTTCTTTTTCCACCTCTTTTTTTCTCTTCGTCAGAAACTCTAATTCTTCGGATATTTCATCTAACCATTCTTTAATGGCTAAGCCGCATTCTTCTCTGTTCATCTTTGCAAGGTATTTCGAAACATCTTGTGGCTTGTCCTTTTTCAATAGGTGTAGCGGATAGTTTATTCGCTGAAATTTTGAGAAGGGGAAAAAGTGTCTGGTTGAGCGTGGTTTCATTAGTTGCCCGCTGAGTCCCGCCAAGATAACTTTTTCAATGCTTATCTCTTCCTTTGAATCGGTTATATACCTGTGAATTCTTCTTGTTCCAACGCGGATTTTTAGATTTCGGAGTGCATCGACAAGTATAACAGGGATTAATTTATAACCCAAGTTTTTCAGTGCAAGCCAACGGTGCATTCCGTCTAAAATGACGTGGGTTTTTTCGTCAGCTATTATTGGATACTTTAACATACCGTCTCTGAGAATCTCTTGTTTTAGCAGTTCCAAGTAGAGGGGGGAGCCTTTTTCATGTGGTTTTAGCTTGTCAATAGGCAGTAAAACTATTTCCAGATTTGACCTTTCAGCTAAAACGGTGGATGTCACTTTATCTCTTCGCCTTTCAATAGCTGAAAGGTTGAACTTCAATTTTCTCTGGTTCGTAATTTACAAGTTTCCCGGCGAGGAACTGTTCATAAGCGGATAAGTCAAGTAAGCCGTGTCCACTATAGTTCATTGCAATTACCTTCTTTTCACCAGTTTTCTTACATTTTAACGCTTCATCTATCACGTATTTCACGCTGTGGGCGGTTTCAGGAGCCGTTATTAGTCCCTCTGTTTGAGCCAGTAGCTGGGCTGCCTCAAAAACTTCACGTTGATAGTAGGCAATGGAACGCATGTAGCCCTTGTGAATTAAATATGATATTAATGGTGCCATTCCATGGT
>Ga0164318_10005909_pt1 | contig 11846 bp, 8 predicted proteins | sample GuaBasSedimGuay9_FD_113734 | JGI IMG/M metagenome (GOLD analysis project Ga0164318, IMG submission 113734) | Subseafloor sediment microbial communities from Guaymas Basin, Gulf of California, Mexico - Guay9, Core 4571-4, 0-3 cm | ecosystem: Environmental > Aquatic > Marine > Hydrothermal vents >... | reverse complement strand
GGGATGACAGCCGACTGGGCACATATAGATCACAATATATTAGCTCATATTTCCAACCGAATCATTCGTGAAGTCAAGGGAGTCAATAGGGTTGTGTACGATATATCTTCAAAACCACCAGCTACCATTGAATGGGAGTAACAAAGTGACAATTGCTGTACAGGGAAGTTTCTCCGATATGATGTGGTTATATGAACGAGCCCCGAGATAAGTGAAAGTGACTCGCATGATGCTCTGGCCTTTTCTTCTTCTGGCGGTAATATTCGTAGCTTTCGGTATCTATCTTTACATCATGCAGGACAAGATGGTTTTCTTCCCAACTAGCGAATTGGTTATTACACCCGATGAAGTAGGACTGGAATACGAGGATATATTCATCGAAGTAGCGCCGGGAGAGAAAATCCATGGCTGGCTATTTAGGACGACTATAGCAAGTGACAGTAAACCAACTTCAGTGCTTCTTTTCTGTCACGGCAATGGCGGGAATATCTCACATCGATTTGAAACGATTGAGTACATACTTGGACTGGGCGCCGATATCTTTATATTTGACTATCGAGGTTACGGTCAATCCGATGGTTCTCCCAGTGAGGAAAATATCTATGTCGATGCCAGGGCATGTTTTGATTGGTTGAAAATTGAGGGCAGATACAAATCAGAACAAATTGTGTTGTTTGGGCGTTCTCTTGGGGGAGTAGTAGCTATCGATTTGGCTCGCCAAGTTCCCTGTCGCGGTTTAATAGTCGAATCATCACTTACTTCAGCCCGGGCGATGGCAGCAAAGATGTTTCCTTTCTTTCCGATTAGCTTACTATTGCGGTACCACCTTAACTCGTTAGAGAAAATTGGTGAGATTGCCTGTCCGGTACTGGTGACTCATTCGCCAGAGGATGAAATAATCCCTTATGATATGGGGAAACAGTTATTTGCAACAGCCAAATCACCCAAATGTTTTGTAGCTCTTCGTGGCGGTCACAATGAACGTCTATATTTCCAAGATGATGCTTACCGGGACGCACTTCAGGAACTTATCTCCGGAACAGCGGCAAGATGGTAGCAAAGTCAGAGAACAGTCTAAGTCTCTTGTGTAGAGACGGCGTTGGAACCCTTGCCTTACAGTTCTAACAATACCGCTGAAAGAAGAACTACATCAGTTAAGTCAAACTAATTGACAAGTTCTCTGCGAGGAGCTATTATTGCCTTCCGAGAATATGAACTGAAGCGAGACTGAAGTGGGTAATCTGGACAATCAGCAGCTGCTTGAACATACAAAACTAATTCAATCCGATCTGGATGAGTTTAATAAAAAGCTTTACGACCATCTTCAGGGTGATTCACCTCTGATTGCATCGGTTGCTCAACATCTTCTTCGCTCCAAGGGAAAACGTATTCGGCCAGCTTTTTTATTCCTGTCATCACACGCTGCCGACAACTTTACTCCCCATACTGTTGATTCTTCACTTGCTTTGGAATTCATCCATACCGCTACGCTGCTTCATGATGATGTTGTTGATGAATCGAAAATGCGGCGCGGACAGGAAACCGTCAATGCCCAATGGACCAATCTTATCTCGGTGCTAATGGGCGACTATCTGTTTGCTAAAGCATTTCGGATAATGGTGGGAGTAGAGTCGGTTGATCTCATGAAATCTATTTCTCGGGCTACCGAGCGGGTTTCTATCGGCGAATTACGGCAGATTGAAGAGACCGGAAATTACGAATTGTCTGAAGATGAGTACATGACAATCATTGCCGATAAAACGGCCTCGCTGTTCGATGTTGCCTGTGAAATCGGTCCTATCCTTGGTAATCGCGGGAAGCGTGAGTGTCACAGGTTTGCCCAGTTTGGGGAAAATATTGGCATTGCTTTTCAAATTGTTGATGATCTGCTGGACTTTGTTGGTGATGCAAAAGTTACCGGAAAAGAACCGGGCAATGATGTACTTACCGGCAAAATTACACTACCTCTTATCTACTCTCTGCGGAAAACGGGAAAGGCGAGCAAAAAGGAAATAATATCATACCTGCGTCAGAATAGCTCACGCGAAAAACTTGATAAAGTATACCAGTTTATACAGGAGAACGGCGGTATAGAGTACGCCTACAACAAGGCTAACAGAATTAGTGAAGAAGGCTTGGAGGCTATCTCACATATCCCTGATTCAGATTATCTGAAGTGCCTGGTGAACATGGTACAGTTTACAACCGCGCGTGCTTCATAAGCAGGCTTTCTCCAGACTGGCGTTATTGAACAATAACTCAATAGAAATGTATAATTGGCATTATGTTTGGCTGGAATAACCCCTCCGTTGAGATACTCACCGAGTACCCGTTCCTGACTGCGCTGGCGGTTGTGGTTCTGGTCGGCTTGACCGCGTTGCTATATCGGCGAACCAATCCTCCTTTACCTTGGCTGATACGCACTGTTCTTGCCACTCTTCGGATGGTAGCTATTCTGGCTCTCGTACTGGCCTTATTTCAGCCAGTTATCAGTTTCACTCGCGAATACGAGCATCCCCGAAAAATCAGCTTGCTGCTTGACCATTCTCTGAGTATGGAGAAAACCGAGTCAGGTAAAACAAGAAGAAATCGAATAGACTCTCTTCTGGCAGGAGAAAACTTCCAACAGCTATCGAGATCAGCCGAATTAACCACGTATTATCTGGGTGGCAATCTAACTTCCGCAGTCGACGAAGTTGAATCCAATCGAACCTCCCTTGGAGATGTTCTACATCAGCTCGACCGGTTACAGGTTGGCCATCGGGATGATTACTGGCTTTTGTTTTCCGACGGTAACTCAAACTCAGGTCGCAATCCCACTGAAGTTGCCACAACAGCTCTAACACCGATAATATCAATTGACATGTCGTCGGGGCAGGGAAGTTTCGATATTGGGGTAACCGATATCGAGTTCAACCCAATCGTTTTTATGGGACGCCCCACAGAAATCAAAGTAAAGCTCAACTGGCATGACGGTTCCGGCCAAAAGGTTCGGGTTGAATTGGTCGATTCCGACCGAATAATGGATGCTGCTGAGTTTACGGTAATGGAAGATGGTGGTTTTGGGGAAGTAACGCTGAAACTAATTCCGTCTGCACCCGGCAGAAAACTCCTGAGAGTGCAGGTGCCTTCTTTGCCGAGTGAAGAAACCGATGATAATAACTCTCTTTCATTTGCAGTTAAAGTGCTTAAGAGCCGCTTGATGGTTCTTTTGGTCAGTGAAAGTCCGGACTATGAGATTGGTTTCCTTCGCAGATTCTTCGAACAGTCTGACCGATTCGAGGTCGAATTGATAGCGACCGGGCCAAACGCCGGTAATTTGACCGGACGGTTTCCCTCACGGCAAGCAGAGCTTAACCGATATGACCTAGTTATCTTCCACGACCCCGACCCGAATCGGCTTGAGAGTCGCAGTGATCTTATCAAATCCTATCTCGAAGATCGAGGAGGAGCTATCTGGGTATTAATGGGGCGCCGTTTTGCCGCTCGGGGTCCATGCGAATGGTTCAATAACCTGTTGCCATTCCACCAGTCTTCCCGGGAGGAAGAACGCTACATTGACTATCACGGTGAACCGCAAGAGGATCAGCTTTATCACCCGGCAGTCCGGTTGGCAGAGGAATCATCCTCTATCCGAGAAATATGGGCATCACTGCCCCCATTTGAGAAGCTGGTTCCGTGTGATCGCATTGCGCCGGAGGGTGTTATTCTCGTGCGAACATCTTTGCGAACTCGTCATGGGAACCTGCCGGTGATTGGCTACCGCCGACATGGACCTGGAAAGTTGTTGGCTCAGGCGGCTTTACCGTTCTGGACATGGGGATTTGTTACTCTTGGCCTGGGGCATGATGAAATGGTATACCATCGGTTTGTAGATGGTGTAGCTGGCTGGCTCACTCTCACTGACGATTTGGCGCCAATCCGAATTGCACCGGTGAAAAGGGTTTTCACTCGTGGTGAACCAGTGCACTTTGACGGCTATGCCTTTGACCCCGGCTTTCGTCCGATTGACGGTGTGACCGGTTCAGTAACACTGGAAGGAGCGGGACAAGCCGAACCGTTTGTGCGGGATTTAATCAACCGTGGTGAGGGAACATACAGGGCAGTTTTCGAGAATCCTGCACCGGGGAGATATAGCTATCAAGCAGTGATTCAACAAAACGGCCATATCCTTAAAACTGATGAAGGTGAAATTCTCGTTGAATCTTTTTCAATCGAGGAGTTTGACCGAAGCGGCAAACCGTCGGAATTGGCTGCTATATCACGACTGTCGGGAGGGAATTATTTTACATACGAGGAGTTTGATCAGGCTCTTAGCTCTATGGATATTGCCCAAGTAACGGAGCAGGAAGATGTAAATATCACTTTCTTTAACAAGCTGTGGTTACTCCTGGTTTTTACATTGGCGTTGTCGATGGAATGGCTGATCAGAAAAACCAATCAATTAGTCTGAGAGCAAAGGGTTTCTTCTGTAGAATTCAATAATTATATTCATTTCTATCCGAGGTAATTGCCGTAAACTATCTTGCTATAACCTTTGGGCGATATATATTGTGTTCCATATTTTACAGGAGGAATAAGGCTTTATGAGAATAGCAGTTATAGGCGCCGGGTTGATGGGACGAGCAGCCATATTTGATCTGGCGCGAATTGATGACGTAGAGAAAGTTGGAATCTATGATATTGACACCGAACTAGCAGCACAGATAGGTGCGACCTATGGTAATGGCCGTGAAGTTTGTGGTGGACTTGATGCCGGCGATGAAGATGCTGTTGCTGCGATACTGGCTGATTACGATGCTGCGGTTTCGTGTGTAACTTACAAATTCAATCCTGGCTTAACCCGTGCCGCTATTAAAGCCAAATGCCACCTTGTCGATCTGGGCGGTAACAATGATACCGTGCTTAGCCAGCTTGAAATGAATGACGAAGCTGAAAAGGCCGGCGTGATAATAGTGCCCGATTGTGGGCTGGCGCCAGGGATGGTAGCAGTACTGGTAGCTGACGGCGTTGCACGGTTCGATAAAGTCTCATCAGTCAATATCCGAGTAGGTGGATTGCCGCAGTCTCCACGTCCTCCTCTGAATTACCAGATGTTGTTTTCAGCTGAGGGACTTATCAACGAGTACTGGGAGCCGTGTGTAATCCTCGAGGGCGGTATCAAAAAAACCGTCAACCCCATGACCGCCGTAGAATTGCTCGAGTTTGACGGACTTGGAAAATTCGAAGCTTTCTATACTTCCGGTGGCACTTCCACACTTCCAGACACATATAAAGACCAAATTGACTTCCTCGATTACAAAACAATTCGCTATCCCGGGCACTGCGCTCTGTTTAAGCCAATGCTGGAAATAGGGATGGCTTCACGCAAGAAAGTGCGAGTCAATAGTGTTGAAGTAGAACCGAGGTCTGTTTTCAAAGAGGTTCTGAATCGTAATCTCAGTTTCGGTGAACCGGATATGAGCCTTGTTCGGCTGATATTTGAGGGGGAAAAAGACGGAACTAACCGGACGATAGTTTATGAGATTGTGGATCGTCAGGACAACAAAACAGGTCTTACTTCAATGATGCGCATGACAGCTTTTCCGGCGGCGATTATCGCATGGATGGCGGCAGATGGACAGATAACGGCTCGGGGTTGTAAACCACAAGAGGTCATTGTTAATCCCGCAGCTTTTATCCAGCAATTGAAAAAGAGACAGATTAATTTAACCATCAAGGAATAGACTTTGTCTTTGTATATTTTTGAGGAATAAAAAACCCGGCCATAAAGCCGGGTTTTTTTATGTCACTTTCAGACAGGTCTACATCATCTCATAAGTAGCTGAAATTTTAAAATTCATATGTTCATCTCCACCGCTGATAAAGTTCAACCCCTGCAGAAACAGAGTTGGGTCAGTCTTGGTGTCGATGTGCAAACGATTGAAGTGGAAACCGAAACCAAGATAGGTTTCATTTTCCGGCCAGCGAGCATTGTACTTGGCCACACCGATCTCATCGCTTTCGCTTGTCCAATAGCTGGTAGCACCCATACGGAGGTCAAGCCATTTGAAGATATCGGCATCAAGACCAATCTTGAAATACGGAAAGAACCAGGTTGTTAGATCTTCTTCACCATAAGTAACAAAACCAGCCGGTCGGATGAAAGTACCGGTAGTGTCATCCTCGCGCTTTTGCTTGGAGTACATGAATCCGAAGTCCATGACTCCAAGTACATTCGTGGCCGGAGTATAGTTGAGACCCATTCCAAGGTTCATCGCCGTGCTCTTGTTTTCCAAACTGTAATCAAGATCACTCGCATCAGTGAAATGTGTTACGGGATCTTCATCTATAACGTTGTTCTTAATACCGCGCTTGCTATAAGACAGGCCAACGTGCGGAATGAATGTGCAGGTAGGATTCATCTGGTAGAAATACCGACCCCGCACAGCCAGATCGCTGAAACCATCCGACTCCGTTTCAGGTTTACCTTCGTAGTTTTCATCGGTCCATGAGCCCAGACCAATATCAGCTGCGAGGTCCCAAATACCGTTATCCGGGGTCAATCCAAAGGAGAATCTATAGTAACCAAACGCTTCTTTGGATTGATCTCCAGGAGCATCGGCAGTCATGCTCGAATGAAGAAATGACAAACCAAAACCAAAGTTGTAGGTCCCAAATTGACGACCATACAGCAGGTCTATTCGGCGGTTGTCCTGCAAACTGCTATCAAATGGTACCAGATCGGAACCAAACAAATCCTGCGGAACATCGGCGGGCAACACGGAGAAATATGTTCCCACAACAAAGGGGTTGTCCTCGTTAAACTGCCAGTTGATACCAAAGTTTGTTAATTCACCTTCAGTACTACTATTCCACCCAAACTCACCAGTGGCCAGATTGGGGTAATCATTGATGCGAGATGGGAACAACCAGATATTATTGTCATCCAACAGTACCGTATTATTGTCGCCCATAGTTTCCACACGGGTGCCTGCAAAAGAAACGGATGATATCAATAGCAACATCGCACAAGAGATAATTAACGTCTTCTTCATAATCTTCTATCCTCTATCTTAATTTATTGTTTTTTTCTCTTTCGCCCCTCGAAAAACCTGCATCGGTTAACATTCCCTTTGATGATTTTACACCATAAGCAAACCTCCTTATAATCTTGTGACTTCCTGTCATTAACCAATTTTATCATCTATAATCAATCCTTGTATGTATCAACTTTTCATTACAAGGCACAATCCTCCATAAAGCTTCTATCCTTAATTCGTTTCAATATTGTAAATATAGGAATTCAAGAACAACTAAAAAATATGATGGTTTTTCTGTGTTCTATGGGATTATTTAGCTCCACGAAAACTTCAGGATTTTTCAGATTTATCAAGACAGATTGAATGGTAGTATCTATAATTCAACAGGGATGCTTAAATTGCCCTATAATGTGTCCAGGAAATCTACAATTTTTGGGATGGCCAGTAATTGAGCAATGTCTTGCCATAACAAGCAAGTGGTTGCCTAACATGGCATTGTGTGCATAACAGTATCTCCTATGGACAAATTAAGGAAACAGCAATTGCCGATAATGAAATTAAGACTCGCGTAGATAGAAAGGTTTATTAATAAATGCATCCTATGTTGATAGCACATATTGAAGACAACGACGATCACGCTAAACTGGTTTCTGAGGTAACTGCAGAAGCCGTACTACCCTGTCGGGTCATCAGATTTATCGATGCCGAGTCTGGACTTGATTACCTGCAAGGAGATTTGCAATCATTCCATAGAGACCAGCATCCCTTTCCTGATCTTATTCTGCTCGATCTCGATCTGCCCGGTATGAGCGGGCTGACATTTCTCAGGCATGTTAGAGCGCATGAGAAAACCAAAGGAATACCTATCGTTGTACTGACCAGTTCAGCTAATGAGCACGAAATCGCCGCCGCTTATCGTTACGGCGCCAACAGTTATATTGTTAAGCCGGTTAACACTGAAGATTTTATTGTTAAGTTAACAGAGCTAAACATGTACTGGTACCTGACTTCAGAAGTCCCACGACCAATGCCGGCAGCGGCCGGGATTTTTTAAGCAACCATACTGATCCAATCTCTGAGAATACTTGTTGTTTCAAAACCGATTATCTCTCTTCTTGATTTCCAAATATATTTTTTTTAATTGGAAGGGATAGGGATATATGGTTAAGAATCTCGCAGACTGGTTGATCGATGCAGGTCTTTCTTCGAATTGGGCTGGTTACCTTAGCTGGTTAGGGACAGCTCTTGGTGTAATCATTCTGGCTTGGGTATCTAATTTTATCGCCAAAAAGATTGTCCTCGTGGCAGTCAGTCGTTTTATCAGGAAAACACGAACTCAGTGGGATGACGTTCTCCTTGAACGCAGAGTATTCTCGCGATTATCACACATCGCACCGGCGGTAGTGATATATTTCTCGGCCTATTTGTTCCCACCACTGCAAGACTTGCTGCAACGAGCTGCTACAGTTTACATGATCTTGACAGGACTTCTGGCTTTTAACGCTTTCCTGAGCGCAGTGACAGACATTTATCGAACCTTTGAAATGTCCAAGAGTCGGCCCATCAAAGGCTACATTCAGATAGTCAAAGTGATAACTGCAGTAGGTGTTGGTATTGTTGTGCTGGCAACTATGATGAATATTCAAGTATGGCCGATTCTCAGCGGTTTGGGCGCCATGACAGCCGTACTACTGCTGATTTTCAAAGGCTCCATACTCGGTCTCGTGGCCAGCATTCAACTTTCCGGCAACGATATGGTACGTTTAGGCGACTGGATTGAAATGCCGAAATACGGGGCTGATGGCGATGTTGTTGATGTTACCCTTAACACGGTGAAAGTACAGAACTGGGACAAGACAATTTCTACAATTCCAGCTTATGCGTTGATTTCCGAATCTTTTAAAAACTGGCGAGGGATGAGCGAGTCCGGAGGAAGACGCATCAAGCGTTCCATCAGCCTTGACATGACCAGTGTGAAATTTTGTACATCGGAAATGCTTGACAGGTTCGAGAAGTTCCAACTTATCAGTGAGTACATCAGGTCCCGACGCAAAGAGATTGCCGAACACAATAAAGAGCACGGCATAGATACTTCATTTTTAGTCAACGGCCGCAATATGACGAACATTGGAACCTTTCGTGCCTATGTCATTGCTTATCTGCGCAACCATCCTAAAATACACAAGGATATGACCTTCCTTGTTCGACAACTTCCGCCCGGAGAACATGGGATCCCCATTGAAATATATGTCTTCAGCAATGACCAGGTATGGGCAAATTATGAAGCTATCCAGAGTGATATATTCGATCATATCCTGGCTGTAATCTCGGAGTTTGACCTGCGGGTTTACCAATATCCAACAGGTAGCGATCTTCGGGAAATAGTTCGTACAGTTCCGTAGTGCTGATCCTTTCAGCGGTTCCGCGTTAGTTTTGGCGTTTGTCAGATTAGTCTTATAGTCAGGTTTCTCATTCGTTCGCCTGATTATGTTTATCGATCAACACCCAGAAGTGCCATTTTTTCAGCGTGGAAAATGATTTTTCAGGCGTTTCCCACTCGATACGCCAAAGCCACATTACAACCATAATTGTCGATCGAGAGCCCTGTAGTGAACAGCTTCCGCAACATGTCCCATGTCAATGGTCTCAGACTCAGCTATATCAGCTATTGTACGCGACACTTTTAGTATGCGATCATAAGCGCGTGCCGACAGTCCCTGTTTGGTGATGGCAAGGTTCAACAGCGATTGTGACTTATCATCGATATGGCAATACTTTCTGATATCTCGCGATTCCATGTGGGCATTGCAGAAAATACTTGGTTCTTTTTTGAAGCGGTGAAGTTGTCGCTGTCGGGCACTATTTATTCGACTACGAATGCTTTCCGATTTCTCGCCCCGTGTATCCGACGAAAGGTCTTTGAATTTCACTGATGGAACTGTGATGTGAATATCAATCCTGTCCATCAGGGGACCGGATACGCGTGACATATAGCGCTGAATATCGCTTGCCGAACAGTTGCAATTGTGCGAAGGATCACCAAAATAGCCGCATGGGCACGGATTCATTGCAGCTACAAGCATAAAGCTGGCTGGGTAGGTAAGCGTAATGGCGGCACGAGAGATAGTCACTTCGTTATCTTCCATCGGCTGGCGCAGCATTTCCAGAATATCCTTCTTGAACTCAGGGAGTTCATCAAGAAACAACACTCCATGATGTGCCAGCGATACTTCCCCCGGTTTTGGAATCTTACCACCACCTATCAGACCTGCATATGATATCGAATGATGTGGCGATCGAAAAGGCCGCGTAGCCACTAAAGAGGAGTTAGCTCCTAATCGACCTGCGACTGAGTGTATCTTAGTAGTCTCAAGAGCTTCTTCAATGCTCAGATCGGGCAAGATAGAGGGCATACGCCGAGCCAGCATCGTTTTCCCAGACCCGGGGGGACCAATCATTATAATGTTGTGGCCACCAGCGGCAGAGACTTCAAGAGCTCGCTTGGCTGATTCCTGACCTTTGACATCGGAAAAATCAACCGAGTACTTCAATGCTTCATTGAAGACCGAATCTATATCAACCTGAAATGCTCGCAGACTGCTCTCATCCTCAAGAAAATGAACTGTTTCCTTAAGAGACCGCACAGGGAAAACAGGCACTTTCTGAGCCATCGCAGCTTCTCTGGCATTCTCATGCGGGACAATGATGCCCTTGATGCCGTTATTCGGCGGGAAATGCATAGCTATAGGAAGTACTCCTGGGATAGGTCTGAGAGTACCATCAAGTGAAAGCTCCCCAAGCATGACATATTCGTCGAACCGCTCGCGTAGAATCTGTCCTGTAGCAGCCAAAATTCCGACTGCTATTGGCAAATCTAAGGCGGAACCCTCTTTCTTTATATCCGCCGGAGCAAGATTGATCGTAACTCTTTTGGACGGAAACACTAAATCAGAATTCTTAATTGCGGCTGTGACACGCTCTTTAGATTCACGCACCGCCCCCTCGGGAAGTCCAACCGTTACAAAGGCTGGTAACTGTTGCTGGATATCAGCCTCTACTTCAACTGTATAAGCGTTTACTCCAAGCGTTGATGCTGAGAAAATTTTTGACAGCATTATAACTATTTCCTTTCAAAAAAATACTACTCATTTCCGATACCCAATTCCCCGGGAGGCCGCCAAAATGGCGGCCTCCACTCTCCTGCATTGAGCATAAGACCCAATCTGTGACAGTAACATTACTGTCTCTGAAGTCAGTATCGCGCAGACCACTGACAACTACTGTCTGTATAAGTTTAGGGGAGATAATTTTTTGAATATAGATATTTAATCTGCTATCTATGTTTCAGAACGTACATGGCTCACTTTCATAACAACAAATCAGGTGTCTTGTGACTCAACCATTTCTATCTTGCCGTTTATAAGGGATAGTTCGTATTCTTATTCAAATGTAAGGAGAATTGATGTTTATGCGGCCGTTATTGATAGTCTTTGTGTTATTCGTGTTGACTCTTCCTGAGGTCAGGTCAGAAACTGGGGGGAATAAAGCCGACTTTGATATTATGAATCTCGTTGGGGAATGGGAAGGCGAGGGGTTCTTTATTGTTCCCGTCACCGAAATAGAGGTTGAGATAGAAGGCGAGGGGACATTTATCTTCGATTCCACCCATCAGTATTTGCGAACTGCCATGCGTGGCTCGAAGTTTTTGATTAATTATGCCGACTCCGGTTATTTGCAATACTACCCCGAGACCGACTCTGTCTCATGGGAAATCTGGGATAGCTGGGGCAGACATGCTATGTATTGGGGGGTGATAGATAGTGG
>Ga0164318_10005908_pt1 | contig 11847 bp, 9 predicted proteins | sample GuaBasSedimGuay9_FD_113734 | JGI IMG/M metagenome (GOLD analysis project Ga0164318, IMG submission 113734) | Subseafloor sediment microbial communities from Guaymas Basin, Gulf of California, Mexico - Guay9, Core 4571-4, 0-3 cm | ecosystem: Environmental > Aquatic > Marine > Hydrothermal vents >... | reverse complement strand
GCTGAGTTCTGGATGGTTGAACCGGAGTTGGCTTTCTGCTCTCTCGACGGGAATATGGAAACGGCGGAGAAATTTCTTAAATACATCCTTGAGTACACTCTGGATACCTGCAGCGAGGATATGGAGTTTTTCAATAAATTTATTCACAAAGGTATCCTCGAAAGCCTGCAGCACGTAATTGATACTCCCTTTACTCACATTACCTATAGTGAAGCCGTAGAACAACTTGAGAAGAGTGGAAAAAACTTTGAGTATCCCGTTTCCTGGGGGAAAGATCTTCAATCGGAACATGAAAAGTATCTTACTGAAGAAATATTTAACGGCCCCGTAATTGTAACTGATTACCCCAAAGAGATTAAAGCCTTTTACATGAAATTGAACAATGATAACAAAACTGTCCGTGCCATGGATATTCTTGTCCCCAGACTTGGAGAAATCATAGGCGGCAGTGAGAGGGAAAACGACTATAACAAGCTATTGGGCAGGATAGACGAACTGGGCCTGGACCGGGAGGATTACTGGTGGTACCTGGACCTGAGGAAATACGGAAGTGTGCCCCATTCAGGATTCGGGCTTGGGTTTGAAAGGATCGTTCAGTATGTTACCGGTATGCAGAATATCCGTGACGTAATTCCTTTCCCGCGGGCAGTAAAAACAGCAGAGTTCTAATGAACACTTTTTAAAAAACAACACTGTCTACAAGTTTGTTCGGACGGTGCTGTTTTATAAATTTTAAAAGATCCCCCCGGGAAACAATGCCCACAGGAAACGAATCCTGAACAATCGGAAGATGCCCTATATCGTTAGAGTACATAAGTTTCTCAACTTCCCTTATCGGGGTATGTATCTCTGCAGTAACAACCCGGACTGTCATGTAACCTCTAACAGGAGCATGCATCTGATCAGCTTTTCTCCCCTTCATAATATCCCTGAGGGTTATAAACCCCTTGATTCTGCCCTCATCGTCCGTCACCGGAGCTCCGGTATGATTGATTGACTCAAGAAATATTGATGCATCTTTCAAAGTCCAGTTTTCGTTGATGTTCTGAACATTCCGGGACATTATATGCTCTGCTGTAACCGCCGGAATAATCTTCTCTTCAAGAAACCGCAAAAGGTCATTACTAACCTCCTCTCCATTACGTCCTTTGAAAACAACAGAAGCAGCCATGGCATGACCGCCGCCGCCCAGAGCTCCTAAAAGATCATGCAGATTGATTGCTTCCTTCTGACTCCGGGCAATTACAATCGAGCTTTTTGATTTAATAAAGCTGAATACTGCAAAAAAAGCATCCGGATTTTCAACCTCAAAAACCTTTTCCACAACCGAAGCAAGACCGCTTACCTGATTCTCCATCTCAATAAAACTGAAAACAACAAGATGCCCTTTGATTTCACGGTAAACCAGCCGGTTTAATATTTCATGGAACATTGTAAGCTGGTACTCCTCCTTGAGTGTCTTCAGAAATTCCCGTATTACCGAAATTTGGGCTCCCTGATTCATGAGGTAGTGTGCAACTCTGAAATCTTCTATTGTTACGTTCTCATGGGTAAAATTCCCCGTATCGGCAAATATTCCCGTAAGAGCAATTGTTGCTTCATCCGGGGTTATCGGTATTTTCTTCTCCATCAGCTCAAGACCAAGGATCGTGGTATTTGAACCATAGTTTCTATACCTCAAATCATCCGTTTCAATATCGTTGGAATCCGATGGATGATGGTCGTAAACGATTATCTGTGAAGGCTTGGATGCAAATACTTTGGTATATTCGGCGATCCTTTTTTTTGAACGTGTATCCACAACTACCAGACTCTCAACCTCAGCGCCTTTTATATCCTTCAGAGTAAGAAAAGAAAAATAATTTTCATAGAGCTTGAACAGTTTTTTTGCAACCGGATGTATGTGCCGGCTTGCTACGAGCTGATGATCAGGGTACAGTTTTTTTGCCAAAGCCAAGGATCCCAGACAATCCATATCCATGTTGGAATGCCCCACAATCAGTTTCATTTAATATTACTCCTCCTACAAAAACCCAAGAGAAAACCAGGGAACATACGTTATCAGCAGCACCGCCACCAAAAGCAGTATAAAGAAAGGAACTACTGTTTTGTATATTGAGGTCATCGGCTCTTCAAATCTGTAAGCTGCCAAGAAGAGATTTAAACCCACCGGAGGCGTCAGATATCCGAGTTCCATATTTGCGAGGAATATAATCCCCAGATGCACCGGATCTATTCCGAAAAGTTTACCAAGAGGAAGAATAAGGGGTACAACCACCATTATTGCGGAAAAAATATCCATAAGCATACCGGTTGCAAGAAGAGCCAGATTGAGCAGAATAAGGAAAACATACTTTGAATGAATATGAGCTTCCACAAATGCAGTAAGCTTAACAGGAATCTCCGCATCAACAACAAAATACGAAAGACCCCGGGAGGAAGCAAGTATTATAAGAACTCCGCCAACTATGGGAATACTCTTTAATAAAACCTTTCCTAAATCCGCAAACTTTATATCCCGGTGAATTACCATCTCAGCAAAGAGGGAGTATATAACGGCAACCGCTCCTGTCTCTACAATTGTTGTTATCCCTCCGAAATAAAAATACATGATAATAAACGGAAGGAGTATCTCCCAGAAAGAATCTTTAAAAGATCTGACTATCTCACCTATTTTTAAAGGTATCCGTGGAATTTTATTCCGCATCGCTGCTACAACACCAAAAACCGACAGAGCTATAACCATAAGGACGCCGGGTATTATTCCTCCTACGAACATACTCTTGATGCTGATCTGAGCTACAACCCCATAGAGGATAATAGGAAGACTGGGAGGGAACAGAAGACCGATACTTCCGGAGGAAGTCAAAAGGCCATGAACAAATTTCTTTCCGTAGCCTCCTTTCTCCATGAGAATATAGGATAACAATCCTCCAAGGGCCAGAATTGTAACACCTGATGCACCGGTAAAGGTGGTAAAAAAGGCGCTGACCAGAACTGCTGCTACCGCCATTCCTCCGGGAACCCAGCCAAACATAGACCGGAAAAAACCTATAAGCCTTTCCCCTGCCTTGCTTTCTGATAAAATAAATCCGGCAAGGGTAAACATCGGTATTGCAGCAATAGTCTTTCCGGTAAGCATGGAATAGGCTTCGTTGGGAATAAGTTCCAAACTCCCGTATGCTCCTGCAAACAGTATGTAGGCAATCCCCCCGAGAACAATAAACAAAGGAAGCCCGAAGAGGGCTGCAGCGGCAATAATGAGTACAACAGGAACATGTACCGTTTGAAATATGGTGTAATAGAAATCTGTAAGAATATCAAAAACAGGCGGAACATCCGGCAGAAGAGCGTAAAGTACATTTGTAAGTGAGGGCATTGCAAGAACAATCCCAAAGAGCATTCCAAAACGGACTATGATTCTCCCCTTTTTTGAAAGCGAGGCACTATTGGAAAACCGGTAAGCAATTATCAAATACCCTATGGGCATAATGGCACTAAGAAATCTAAGGGGGAAAATTCCTGCCTTCTGTCCGGGATCAAAGGCCATCAGGACCATTGCAATTCCGCTTACGGCAAAGGCTGTACTTATGGAGGAAGCGGTAAAGGCATTCACTATTCTTACAAACTCTTTTGCCTTCCCTTTCAGAAGATCCAGTCCTACGGTTATCGACAGGTGTCGTTCCTCTCTGGAAGTAATAATTCCTCCGACAAAGGTTATCCAGAGAACAAGGTGGGTTGTGTATTCATCACTGGCAGGAAGGCCCTTTTTAAAAACCGTCCGGAGGAATATTTCCATAAACGGAATCAGGGCAAGGAGGAAGATAAGAACAGCTGCAAAAAGGTCCTCAACTTTCCGCAGCAACGGTTTAGTTTGTTCCTGAACCATTCATTTCCCTGTATTCTTTTGTATAACCTGTTACCTCTTCGAAGACATCCCTGGATATGATTTTTCCTATAACCCCGGTCCCGCCGTATATATCCTTGATAACCTCATCCCAAGCCTGCTCTATCTCCGGAGTTGATTCCTGAACAGTCAGTCCATTTTCAAGAAGAAGCTGGAAAGCCTGATCTTCCAATTCCCTGCTTTTCACATCAAGATCAGCTACCACCTCTTTTACTATTTCAAGGAATTCATCGTGATACTTTTCAGGGATCTTCTTCCAGGAACGCTCTCCAAGTACAATAGCACCGAGAAGAGGGGAAATCGGATAGTCAAGCATATTATCCGCGAGAGTAAATACCTGATAAGCTGCAGCAATCAGCGGTGAGATTAAAAGGGCATCCACTCTTCCACTCTGTAAACTTGAAAGCCAATCAATAGTATCGGAGGGAACTATATGAAACCCCATATTTTTCAGGATCTGTATAAGAACATCCTCACCGGAGGTAAATCCAAGCTTCTGTATCTTTAAATCATCAGGATATTTGACAGGATTCCTAGAGAAAATCTTCATCCAGCCGGCCATTGTCCAGCCTATCAACTTGAACCTCTTCTCTTCCATTATCCGTTCATAAGTAGGATCAATCTTTTTCATTACGTAATCAAGCTCACCTTTATTCTTGATTATCAGCGGCATAGTCAGAATGAGCAAATCGGGAGCTATCATATTCAGCCCCATGGACGATAAAACAACACCGTCCAAGGCACCGACCTTTACTTTACGAAGCATATCAGCTTCTCCCCCGGCAATACCGCCGGGGTATATCTTTAAAAGAACTCTCCCTCCGGAAGCTTCTGCCCAGCGGGAACTTATCTCAGTCAGGGCTTTATCCCAGGGCGAATTCCTCGGAGCAACACTCCCGACCTTAAGGGTTAACGAAAAAACCGGAACCGTCGTAAGCAGAATCAGGAGAACCATTATTATCTTATGTCTTTTAAACATACTTACCTCTCTTTACACTAGGGCACAATAAAAAAATCATCACTGTGATCAAGATACCAGTGGGCTTTTCTCTGTCCGATTATGTTTACCAGACGGTCTGCAGGATACAAATCGGGATTTATATTAAGAGCCTTAGTTAAAAGCTCCCTGAATAGATCATAATTCTGCTCTTTTACACAGACAGACACTGCAAAAGATACATAGGGAGAAACTTTCAATCCGGTAGAAAGATCGACCGCTCTGTTAAAATGAAATTCTGCCTTTTCGCTGCTGCTCATCTGTTCAAACACAAGAGAATGCTCTTTGTAATAATCAGTCAATATCCGGTAAACAGAGAATTCCCCCTCCCTGTCATTGAATCTGTAAATCAGAGAATCAGGTATGGATGCAAATATGGAAAGCAACAACTCATGGAGTGCGCCTCTGTTGTAATCCGGGTCGATACGGAAGGCTGCAGCTACAAATGACACCCCCTCCGGAACGTGAAGCATCAGCTCCGGGTTAAAGGTATCTATGGAAAACTCTCCGAGTACAGCAGCGGCTTTCCAATAAAAAAGGGAAACATCTTCAGGTCCGCTCCCGGCAAAAGCGCTATCCCAGTCTCCAGCTTTGAAGTGATTAGAAAATCCAGGGTGTTTAAGCTCTATGGCCTTTGAAATATATGAACTTCCCCTCCGGTACAGCCGTACAGCCCTCTTCAGCATAAGCTCTTTCTCAGCCTGTTTGTCATAGCCCATAAGTTCAGCCGGTGACTGCAGAAAAGCATTCGCATAGGAGATAAACCCCGAACCGGCTGCTTCGAGAAGTTTTACATTTTCGGGATCGGACTGAAGCAGTCCCTCATACATCTTCAGGGCAAAAGGAAGCGCATCAGCGATCAGCTCCGGATCGTCATCACCGGTAAAGAGGGTACCGCCGCTCGTACCGGTAAGGGCATTTGCAACGAGATGAACAGCAAACCTGTTTATTGAGCAGGAAGTAAACACCAATACGGACAGAATTACTATAACTGTATATAAAATCTTTTTCATATCTACTTTAAACATACACTAAAATCTGCAGAAATCAAATCATTTTCCTGCATTATTGATCCACTGTCTGAGCTGCTTATCAAAGGCGGCGGCGAATTGCTGAATATCCCTCTGGCTCATGGGCTTGGTGGTTTCAGAGACTATCCCGTAACTCCGAAGCTCGGTCATGGCGTTACGCATGGATAACCTTTCCCTGATATTGCTGCTGTCCATAACACTTCCCCGATCATCAAGAACCAGAACTCCTTTGGCAACAAGATCAGCGGCTAAAGGGATATCACGGGTGATTGCCAGGTCCCCTTCCGATGCACGAGCGACAATGTAAGCATCTGCAACCCCTTCTCCTTTCTCTACAACAATCAGAGAACTGTTGTTGCTCTCAACTCCGGGAATCTCACGGTTTGCAACAAACACCGCATTAATACCAACCCTGTTTGCCGCCCGGATCACTATCTCCCGTATCTTTACAGGGCATGAATCCGAATCTATCCATATAATCACTCATCACCGTCCAGTTCAGATGTAACAGGTACCGATGAAATATAACATTCTGCAGTCCCCGTTAAAGTGTAACGCCGGAGAGCAAAAGGAATAAAAATACTATCCCCCTTAAAAATATCAATACTTCCTCCGGAATACTCCAGCTTTCCGCTACCCTGCACACAGAGCACTATCTGTGCTGAATCAAGTTTCACCTCAATGGCATCACAACCTGCCCCGAGAACAGCTCTTTCGAGAAGAAATTCCTGTGCTCCTGTTTCGTAGGAAAACAAACACTCCTTTATCTCTTTCCCTGTAATAAGCGTTGGCTTTCCGGCCCCGAAATTGAGAACTTTAAGCAGTTCATCCAGATCAACATTCTTTGGAGTCATCCCCCCCCTGAGAACATTGTCGGAGTTTGCCATAAGCTCAATCCCCGTTCCATCAACATAGGCATGAAGCTCCCCGGGTCCCTGAAAAAGTGCTTCCCCTTTGTTTAATGAGAATACGTTTAAGAAAAGAGGAGAAAGGACCCCAGAATCTCCGGGATAAAGCTCTGCAAATTTCCTAACCAGCTCTGCCTCTCTGCTGCTTTCCCCTGTTGCCCAGGAAAGCACTTCTTCAATCAACTCACTTTTCATTTCTTTTTCAAAAGACATATATGTTGAAAAGAAGTTTTTGAGGACAGCAGGTTCTTCTTTTTCTTCTGCAGGATTCAAAGCAGGATACAGATATCTTTTGTACTTTTTACTTCCGGTTCCTTCAAAGAGAGTATTAATCTCCTGAGAAGTCCTGAATCCGCACATTGCGGTAAATGGGGTAAGTGCACATATAATTTCAGGTTTATGGTTATTGTCCCGGTAGTTTCGATTGTACGCATCAAGGGGAATAGAGGCCATGTTCTCTCTTTCAAACCCCTCTTCTGCCTGCTTTTTGTTTGGATGAGCCTGTATAGAGAGAGGTGAGCCTGCCGAAAGCACTTTAAAAAGGAAAGGCAGACTGTCGCCGAATCGATTAATAGTTTTTTTCCCGAGAATATTTTGAGGATCTGATTTGATTATATCAGAAACGGGCCGCCCATCCTCCAGAGCAACCGATTCTCCTCTGGGATGAGTCCCCATCCACAGCTCAGCATAGGGCTCCCCTTCATAATTGTCAATTCCCAAAAGATCAGGAATAAAATCTGCAGTTCCCCAGGGGTAATGCATCACACTGTTCTTCAATTTAATTGGTTTCATGGGATAAGTGTACCTTTAACATATCCGGAGGTCAATAAAAGTGGAGTATTTTATTGAAACCGCTGCCGGAAATGGTGTATAAATAAGTGAATAGTATAATTTCAAGGAGTATTTTATGGAATTTTCCCCTCTCCAGAAGGCACGTTATGAATACGTTCCAAAATTACCGGAGGTACTTAAGAAACCAGTCAATAAACTTACCGTAAAAACCGGTAAAACAACCCGCCCGGAGTCTGATGCAGATGAGATCAATACTCTTTTCCCGGAAACATTCGGAGCCCCCCTGATAGAGACCGTTGAAGGATCCTCAGATGAGAACAGAGCTCCCCTCAATGTAGGAGTCGTTCTTTCCGGCGGACAGGCTCCAGGCGGACATAACGTAATCTGCGGCCTTTACGATGCATTAAAGAAATCCCATCCGGGCTCCAAACTCATAGGATTTCTTGGAGGACCTTCCGGAATTCTTGAAAACAAAACTGTTGAGATGTCGGATACGGTAATCGATGAATACCGCAACACCGGGGGATTTGACATAATCGGCTCTGGAAGAACAAAACTGGAAAGCGAAGTTCAGTTTGATATTTGCGCAGATGTCTGCAGAATCCATGACATCACTTCGATCGTCATTATCGGAGGAGACGATTCCAATACAAATGCTGCAGTTCTGGCTGAATATTTCAAGGCAAAACAAACAGGCATTTCGGTTATTGGTGTGCCAAAAACAATCGACGGAGATCTTAAAAATGAATATATAGAGGTTTCCTTCGGGTTTGATACTGCGACTAAAACATATGCTGAACTTATCGGTAACATTGAAAGGGATGCCAACTCGGCTAAAAAGTATTGGCACTTTATAAAGCTTATGGGCAGGAGTGCTTCACATATCTGCCTCGAATGCGCACTTCAAACCCATCCTAATATTGCCATAATCTCCGAGGAGGTTGAGGCTGAAAAACAAACCTTAAATGATATAGTAAACTCAATTGTACATACAGTTGTGAAAAGAAGTGAACTCGGCAAGAATTACGGGATTGTTCTGGTACCTGAAGGATTAATTGAATTTATTCCGGAGATGAAACTGCTTATAGAGGAAATAAACACCCTTCTTGCTGAACATGAAGAACATTTTAAGACCCTAAATACCTTTGAAGAACAGGCACGGTGGATAAACAAGAATCTTTCAAAAGATTCCTCCTATGTGTTTTCATCTCTCCCCGACAATATTCAGAGACAGCTGCTCATGGACCGAGATCCCCACGGAAATGTCCAGGTTTCCAGGATAGAAACTGAGAAGCTTTTGATAGAGATGGTTGACTCCAGACTCTCAGAGCTTAAAAACGAAGGTAAATTCCCCGGGAAGTTTTCTTCCCAGCATCATTTCTTCGGGTATGAGGGACGCTGTGCATTCCCTTCCAACTTCGATGCCGACTACTGCTACTCCCTTGGGTACAATGCATACGTACTTATTGCCTCCGGTCTTACAGGGTATATATCCACAATTGGAAATACTGCAAAAAGTGCTGATCAGTGGACTGCGGGAGGAACTCCTGTCACCATGATGATGAACCTGGAAAAGAGGCACGGTAAGATGAAGCCGGTTATAAAAAAAGCTCTTGTTGATCTGGAGGGAAACCCCTTCAAAGTATTTAAAGAGAACAGGGAAAAGTGGGCGCTTAAATCGGATTATGTTTTCCCGGGAGCCATTCAGTACTACGGTCCTGCCGAAGTATGCGATGCTCCGACAATCACATTGAAACTTGAAAGTGAATAACTCCCCCCCCCTCCAAATAAAGGCTGTCATGGAGGGGGCATCTTCTATCTACCCCATGCCGTGGTACTCTTTAAAAAACAGCGAGAGCCTAATAAGACTATTCATTTCGTCTTCTTTTTATCTTCCTCCTTGAAAAGGATATACCTCCGAATCCGCTTATAACCGCAATATAAAACCCTAGATCATACCACCATCCTGTATTTATACTTTCATAGACTCTGATGTTCTTTTTGAAAATCCCGGCTACAAGTGAAAAAGGCGCTATCCATCCATGCCAGATACCCGAAAAAAAGCCTGAAGGATTGTCCCCCGTTGCTTTCCCATCACCGGGTATGCAGCCGGTAAGGGTAACTACTACAAGAATGGTAATAATAATTCTCATTATTGTTTTCATTTTAATCTCCTGTAAATTACATTCTCATCTTTATATGAATGATAGTATAAATGAGATGCAAATACCAGAAAATGAGCTTTTTATACCTCCGCTGTATCTATTTTTTTCGTAAAATAAGAAAAACCTCACCCGGTTCTATAAAATCTGCAAAATTTTTCCGAGGATTAAGTGCAATAATGTGTTTTATAAATGGAATCCAGTCCATTTCTCCAGCTGACTGTAGTGGTTCCGGAAGTTCTGAAGTATGGGAACTCAAATACTCATGAAGCTTCCAGACTGATTCCCCTTTCTGTACTGTCCACTCATATCCGCTGTCTGTCTCCTTGAGTTTCCAGCCGGATGATGCTTCTGCAGAAGGAGGAGTACTGTTCAACTGAGTCTTTGTAGCAGCAGATTCAACTGCTTTTTCAGGTACAGGAAGTACGGGAATTGCGGTATGAACAGGTTTTTTATTCAGGATAAACCAACTTGTAGAAATTGAAACTACAAAAACAGCAGCCCAAACCAGGATCCTCATGGTATATTTTTTCCTGCTGCCGTTGGTTTTTTCATACTTTTTTGATTTTAAAATGTTGGGAAAAGATGTTTTCCCTGCAACTAAATCTGAAAGACTGAATTTTCTTAATTTAAGTTCGTATTGTTCATCAGATTCAACCGGCAGACTGGAAGCTGTTTGTGATTCAGGAGCTTTCTGAGATGAACTGCCTGTTTTTTCTTTCTTGCTTTTTCCTCTGCTCTGATTCTTTTTCACTTTTTCACTTTTTTTTATGCTGTCTATACTTTTTTCACCCTCCGGGAAAGTCACTGTATTTTTAGAAACAGAATTGGAAAAGGTTTTTATTTTTTGGCTTTGAGAAGGTATTACCAGAGCTTCCCCGGAAGTATCTGGTGAAGGTTTTTTTCTACCTCCGGACTCACCATTTCCTTTCGGAACTTTATTACCGGATTCACTGTATTCTTTCGAAACATTACCATTTTTCTTTTCTGCAGCTTTAGTTTCTACAGCATCGTTTCTCACCATTTTCGGAACAGCGGGCTTTTCTAAGGTCATAACAGGGTTTTCACCATCTGCAGGAGTACGGAAATCATCCTCTCGGGATGCATTTTCCTCTTTTGATCTCGCTTCCCCCTGTTTACTCTTAATTGTAATGAACCCCTGCTCCCGTGATTCTCTCTCCATTTGTATTTTTACTTTCTCTACAACATCCTGAACTTCAGGACTGTTTTCAGAAGAAAATATTTCTTCGAGAACATCTTTTATCGACAGAAGGTGCTTTCGGACACCCATTGCTACTTCGGTTGGTATATCTGCATCAATACAGTAGAGGAGCAGGTTCAACATAGCTCTGTTTTCATTGTTTAAATCGACACGGCAAAGGAGCATAGTCATATAAAAAATGGTTAACTCAGGGTCAGCTTCCGAAATAATGGATGTAACCGACAAGGCTTTTAGCAAAGCAGTTTTTTTATTAATAAAAACCCGCTCGGTAATGTTATAGAATAAATCCTTTGAAAGAGGAGGTTTTCCTTTAAAAATATATAAACTCAGACTATTGAAATCTTCGTAGGTAAGTCTTCCTGAAAGGACGGTGTAGAGAATCCTGATTAACTCTTTATCATCAGTATCAAGAAGTTTGAGAAGAATAATGGCCAGAATTTGGGATGCACTCTCGATATTTTTATGATCAAGCGTTGAATATGCCCATTCCTGCACATACTTTCGATCATTTCCAGCCATTCCGTCCATAAAAGAGACTATTTTTTGACTCATCTGGGTACACCATCCATGCACCCGGAAATATTCATCAAGATCATCAAGCTGTTTTATCGTTTCACTTCTCGTCATCTCTTTTACATTTCGGACATACAGCTGTATATTCTTAGATTTTATTTTATATTAATTTAAACTGATAGCTCTTCGTACCGATAAGGAATACAGAGGACTATAATGAGCGATATACTACTGACAAACGACTACGATGAAATAATTACAAAAAATCGTCACACGATACTTGATGGTATATTCGGTGCTCAAACACCTCAACAG
>Ga0164318_10005907_pt1 | contig 11848 bp, 8 predicted proteins | sample GuaBasSedimGuay9_FD_113734 | JGI IMG/M metagenome (GOLD analysis project Ga0164318, IMG submission 113734) | Subseafloor sediment microbial communities from Guaymas Basin, Gulf of California, Mexico - Guay9, Core 4571-4, 0-3 cm | ecosystem: Environmental > Aquatic > Marine > Hydrothermal vents >... | reverse complement strand
TTAGGAAAAAATTTTGAGGGTTAGAAATGAATGGTTTTACCATTCATAAGGAATTTTTTCTATATTTTATGGAACAAAATTTATGATTTGTGAAATCTTTTTTCCATTGTGGAGCTAATCCCAAATCGTGTAAATAAAAAAGAGTTTTATGATCATCATTTAAATTTTTCCGCCCGTACATTGATTGACTATTATATTTCTCCAGGAACCAAGGCTAAATTTAATTTGATTAAAAAACAATTGGGAGATCGCTCTTTTCAAAATGCTCTGGATATAGGATGTAGTGGAAATTCCATTTTACCATTTCTTCCACATATTAAACGCCGGTTTTATTTTGATATTGCAAGATCTCCTTTAACTCAATTTCTTCAACCAAAGGGGAATTTTCCTGTGATTGGAATGTTGGAGCAACTCCCATTTCTTGATGAAACTTTTGATTTTATTGCTGCTTTAGATGTGATTGAACATATTTTCCACGATTCAATAGCTGCAGCAGAAATTTCTCGCATTCTTAAACCAGGTGGGATCCTTTTAGTTTCAGTTCCGCATTCCATGAAATATTTTACTTATCAAGATTCTATAATTGGTCATTATCGCAGATATGAAGTTGATCAGCTTAAAAATCTCTTTTTATCACATTCTCTAAAATTTTTAAGGTTATTTGGAATTTATGGCCAAGCAATGAGGGTACAATTATTTCAAGCAGCAAAACCTTCTGAAACAGAACAGAGTATTTTGAAGTTACGTAATAAATATTTATCCAATGCTGTATTTAGAAAGATTTGGGATAAATTTGTTGATTTTGGTAAATTTTGGATGACAATCGATGCCAAATATCAACCACTTGCAAAAAAAATGAATATTGGATTCATTTTCAAAAAGAATACATATTCAAACCAAGATATCAGTAGCAAAGAATTAACGTGAAGAGAAAGACCATAACTAAATTACCCATAATTATTCCTGTATCTTTTATTGATTTTCTTGATTTTTTCGGTCGGCGGAAAGAATATATTGTCCCAATTGGAATCAATATGAATGAAAACAATAAGTATTCTTTCATTAAAAGCACTCCGATTGAACCTAAGATTATTGAAATGCTACTGGTAATTACTACAACCATTTGTTGGGTTTTTAATGAATATCTAGCGATTGCATCTTCATCTATAATTTCATGTACAGTTTGGCCTGAAACAGCAAAAAATAATAATGCAAGAAGAAAAAAACCTTCTTCTAATGAAATCAAAGGAGATGAGAGATTAGCGATAGTTTTTACAATCAAATAAGGGATAATAATGTGACTTATACCAAGGAGGAATTGATTTAAAATTGGAATTTTTTTTTTCGCACAATAGATTATTACCATAAATATCGCTACAGCAGAATAAACTCCAATAATTGGAAAATTAAGTATTATTGGGATAAGAAGTGATATTCCTAAAGAAGCACTAACAACAGCCAGTGCCCAGAGTTCTTTATCATGAAAACCTTGAGTCCGAGACTGTGCTTCGATATCTGCTTCATCTTTTCTATCAAAAATATCGTTAATTATATTACCACTGATTCCAAAAAAAACAAAGGATAAAATCAAATTCCAATAATTGTGAATATTTAGATGATTAAAATATATTGCAATTAAGGTTGGTACAATAACAGCAAATAGATAATCTAAACGTAAAATTTCAATTCGTCGGGAAATCATATTCTTAATTTTCTAAAATATTTACGCTTTATTAAAGGATCGGTGAGATGTTTTTTAATAATCCCCGCATAAGAATATTAACGGCGAAAAATTTAATATGGATACTATAAGTTTAACAGATTTAGATTTACCTTGGGTGGAAAAGTACAGACCACAATCACTTGCAGAAATCGCTAGTCAATCTGTAACAATTCAAACTTTACAGAAATTTATTGAAAAGGACAGTATTCCTCATTTAATTTTTGCGGGACCTGCAGGAACCGGAAAGACTTCCACGGCATATTCTTTGATATATGATGTTTTAGGTGTGAAAAAATTATCCCAAAATATTATCTTGGAACGAAACGCTTCAGACAATGTTCGTATGAATACCCGAGATGAAATTAAGAATTTTGTTAATCATGTTGGGATTTTTCAACCCAAATATAAATTTGTAATATTAGATGAAGCGGATTTAATTCCAAGAGCAATGCAGAATGCTTTTCGCCGAATTATTGAGATGGCACCAGCAAATGTGAAATTCATTTTCATGTGCAATTATATTGAAAAGATTATCGACCCTATTCTTTCGCGTTGTGCCATTTTTCGATTTTATCCTTTACCATTTGAACCTTTTTCGCAACAAATAGATAAAATTTGCCGTAATGAAAAAATCAGTATTAATGATGAAATAAAAAATGCAATTTATTATATATCTCAAGGTGATATGCGACAAGCAATCAATTTACTACAAATGGCAGTCTCTTTATCTTATGAAGATGGTTCTTATGCAGAAAATCGTATGATTAAACCCGCTGTACTTTATGAAATTTCAGGATTTCTTCCTGAAAATGCATTTGATCGTTTTTGTTCTCTGTTATATAACAAAAAAATAATGGACATGAAAAAAATCCTCGCAGATCATCCAAGTTATTCCAGTCGGGGATTATTCCGTCAAATTTTAAATTGGCTTGCATTGCAACCTTTGAAACCAGTGCAAAAAGAAATTATGGTAAATTTAATGGGGGAATTTGATTATCGACTTACTCTTGCTTCAGATCCATCAATCCAAATGGATGGATTCTTGTCAGAATTAATTATTGCGTTGGAGGAGAATTCCTAATGATTGAACCATCCACAATACAATCAGAAAAATCAAGCCCTGTTTGGAGAATTAAGTATCGGCCTAAAAAAATTGCAGAAATAAAAAATCTTTTTCCCACACTCTATCAACAAATCATGGGTTTTATTCAGTCTCAAAATTTTCCTCATTTGATGTTAATTGGGCCTCCAGGAAGTGGTAAAACCATGATTGCAGAGTTAATTGCTCATGAAATGCTACAAAATGAATATCAAATGAATTGTAAGATTTTATATGCTGATGATCCAATTGGAAAAGAAGAACGTAATAAATCTAAAAGAGAAGGGCATGTATCTGCAAAAATGATAGGATCTGGTTCTGGATCCCAAAAGAATTTCCGACCCTTTATTCAAATTCGCGTACGACCGTTTGTTAGTACTAAAAAATTTGGAAATGCCCCGTTTAAGATACTAATCCTTAAAAATTTTCATAGTTTAGATGTAGAACAGCAAGCATTTCGACGAATTATGGAACAATATTCTAAAAATTGTCGCATGATTTTGATAACTGATAGAGTATCAGGAATTATCGATCCAATTGTATCAAGATGCCAACTTTTAATGATTCCTTATTTACCTGATTTTAAATTCAATAAACTGCTTAAAACTATTTGCAATCAAGAGAATATTCCAGTGAAACTTGATGTAATTGAATATATTCGACACATGAGCGGGAAGAATATCGGAAAAGCACTAGATCTGATGCAAATTACTCAAGCAAAATATTCCTCACTTACACTTGAAAATCTTTCCAAAGTTTTTACCATGATTACAGATCGGGGTGTTTTAAACTTAGTTTCATTAACTATGAAAGGGAACATTAAATCTATTCGATTAAAACTACGCAATATTTTTCGATCACAGAATTTATCTAAAAATGAAATTTTGATTGAAATGAGCAAGAAAATATCCACATTACCTTTAGAACCTCATGTTCAAGCATTGTATCTTGATTTAATCGCAAACTGTGATTTTGAGTCAAAAGATTCACAAAGTGATGAAATTCAACTATTAAATCTGTTAATTCAAATGAATTTGATTGGAAAATTAAATTTTACGTGATTGAGATGAATGAATTGAAGAATAAAGATATCCCTTGGGTAGAAAAATATCGTCCCCAAAGTCTACAAGAGATGGTGGGGTTTGAAGATGTCATTGAAAAATTGCGAAAATTTATTTCCAATTTTCTCGAATTGCAGAAGAAATATAAAAAACTGAAAAAGCAGATTAAATCAAATCCTGGAATAGAAAATAGAAAAAGTGAATTACAATTAAAATCAATTAAATCAAAATTAGCTAACCAAACTGCTGCAATGCTTATTGGTCCACCTGGTGTAGGAAAAACCACCATTGTATACGCTTTAGCCCATGATTTTAACTTAAGTGTTATTGAATTGAATGCATCTGATGTTCGAACTGAAGACGCTATGAATGAAAAATTAAGAGAAACTGTAAAAAATACTAATCTATTAAGCTTTACACAGAAAAAAATTCAAGGTAAATTGATTCTCATCGATGAGGTTGATGGAATTCATGGAAAAAACGATCGTGGCGGGGTAGCAGCACTAAAGAAAATTATTTCCTTCTCCCGTTATCCAGTTATCATGACTTGTAATTTTAAGGATTATCGTCGATTTGGGGATTTATACAAACTTTCTTCCCCATTATTGGAGATTTCTCATGCCAAATCAGTAGATATTGCAAAAATTCTCAAGAGAATTGCAACCAATGAAAATTTAGAAATTACATCTGATCAAATAAAAATTATTGCTACTCGTTCTCAAGGGGACTATCGATCAGCCATTAATGATTTACAAGCATTAGCCCAAGGTTCATTGAAAATTCAAGCAGATCAATTGGAATCGATTAATATGAACCGGGATCATTCTGGACAAATTCAAGAAAAACTATATAGTTTTTTTTCTCAGCAAACCATTCAGGATGCCAAACGTGTCTTAGATGAAGTCGAATCGAAAGAAATTTCATTTAATAATATTCATTTATGGCTCAACGAGAATTTATTCTTATTTCTTTCTAAAAAAGAAGAAATTTATCACGGATATCAAAATCTTGCATTTGCTGATAAAATTCTGGGGTATATCGGGCGTACGCAAGATTATGGTCATCTGAGTTATTTTTATGATATTCTCTCGGGAGGATTGAGATTTGCAAAACAACCCCCTTTAAGGAGGCAAAGTGCTACTTCATCAATGAAAAAAATACAACCGCCACGATATTTCCGTATTAGAGCAACAGCTGATGATGAAATTGCATTAATCCTCCAAAAACTTTATCGTGCTCCTTTAAATGAAATAATGCGAGAAATTCGACCACGTATTCCCATATTACTTGAAGCTAAAAAAGATGTTCGCTCTTATTTTTCTCAAGTATTAAGAGTTGATTCTAAGCAGGTTAATAAAATTCTTAAAAATTAATGGAACATATTATGACACCTTCAAAACAATTGAAATCTTCTGGTTTAACATCTGTTGTAGGAAAAATAATGAAAGTATCCTCTGCTTTCTCTCTTAAATCTTCAACAAAACAAAGAATCAGTGATATTTATTTATTAGGAATAAAAACTCGTGAAGAAAATCGCATTATGTTTATATTATCAACGCATCAATTAGGTTGGTTTGGAGAACAGAAGAACTCAATTGTGTGGTGGTGGAATAAAAGTCGAAAGTGCGAAATTAAAGCATCAATTAAAAATTTAGAACGATATATTGGCACAAAAATTAGAGTTGAAGGAGTATTAGAAACCATTGATGCAGAAGCTAAGAAATTTAGGTTAAGGAATGTTCAAAAAGTTGTGCTTTTTTTATAACCTATTAAATGTGAACAACTTATAAGAATTTGCTTAAGATTCAAATATCAATTTGAACTTTAAAAATTTATAAATGGAACACAAAAAAACTTCGTTTAAATTCTTTAAATTTTATCTTCTAAAAACTCCAAAACGTATGAAAAACGAATGGACCATTATTCTTTGTTTCAGTATCTCTCTCTCATTAATTTCGGGGCTTAATTACTTTTTTAATGCTTCACAAAAATACGAGTTTGCGAATTCTTTCTGGTTATTTTCTGATATTGACTTAGTTCATCAAGATTTATATTATGATAACGGCTCAATAATTCCCCACATCAGATTTAACGAATATTTTCAAAAATCAGACCATGATGTACGAAAAACCTTGGAGACTACAAATCTCGACTTAGAATCATATGCCCCTTATGCAATATTTGGGTTAGATATGGCATTTGTGACTATTAATGCATTTTCCTCTGTTTTTACAGCGAATTGTACTAGTGAGAATGACTACTATCAAAAATTAAATGCAACAAGAGTTCGATTCGGTATATTCGACTCCATTTTTTATTCATCACAGAGATTTAAGTCTTATTTTCACATCATTGAAGGTAGAACACCTAAAAATAACTCTGAGATTTTAGTTGATTATAATTTTGCCCAAAAATATAATTATCATATTAATAAAACTTCAAATGTAACGATAGCGATTGGAAATGTTTTTGATTCGAATCCCCCCGTTAGCGACCTACTTAATGAAAAAATAGAAAACATAACCATAGTCGGGACTTATTTATGCGAACAAGAGTGGTTTCGGATTGCAGATCAGAGATATACTTATTCCTATACCTATAATGATTATCTACTTAACAAAACCTACATACAACCGTTAGAACTGGAACAAAATTTGGTATTTTGGTTTGGAGATTTTAATAATCTAACTAATCACCCTATTCAGAAGTGGTTTAATAAAATTGATCAAATTAACCACTACAGGGAATATTTAAATAATGGGATTATAAAATCCGGCTATCTTTTATTTTATAATCGAGGAAATATCCAATTTGAAAATCTTAACTTCTATCGGAATTCGATTAAACAAAAAAGTAGGAATTTATCGATTTTCCTTCCATTTGAAATTAGTTTAATTGATAAACTTTCATATCAGTTAGTTATTACTCAAGGAAAAATCCGGACTTCTTTTCTTACAATTCAAATTCTTTCACTCCCTGTTATTGTTTTTTCATTACTAGTCAGTCGCAATATTAATGATTCAAGAGGTAAAAAAGCGAATGAAGAATTGATCCTCTTAAAATTAAGGGGGGTTTCAGTTCGGCAAATTCAAATGCAGATTTTTCTAGGTGGTGTAATAAATGGGGTGATCTGCACTCTTCTTGGTTCTGGTATGGGATATGGTACTTTTTATATGTATCATAGATTATTAGGTGATTTATTTCTCAACACTTCTGATATTTTTCTTTCTCCTATATTTACTTGGAATAATTTTTGGTTCACCTTGTTTCTTGGAATAGGGATCAATGCGATAAGCTTAATCCCAAAAATTATCGCTGTTGGAAGAATTGAATATGTTGATGTTTCTAGTGCTATACAGCAAGTGGAAGAACTTTCCTTGCAATATGATGAGAAAGTTCTTTTCGATGGTGAAAAACGTAAAAGATATGTGGATGAAGATTTGATTGACCAATATATTAAAGCCTATATTAAGAGTGAAAAAGCAAAATCGGATAAAAATCAGAATGAAACTTCTTCAAATAATAATAACTATCAAAAAATTTTTGAGAAAAGTGATGAACAAAGTAAGAACGATGAATTCAGTGAAGAAAATAAAAGTATAGATAAAAAGGAAAGAATAAGAAAAATCAAAGATGTAATAAAAAGAAAGAAAAAATTTCCATATGAAAGTCTTTTTGATATGGAAAAATATTCAATTAAAAAAATCACGTTATTTCTACTATTTTTAGGGATTATTCCTTTCGTATTATATCTCTTTCTATTTTTATCCTTACGGTTTGAAGCTTCAGATTTTGTTATCGATATGCGAGATCGTTTGATTGAAAACATCTATTATATCCATTTCTTTTCATTATTTTTCATTGGGTTTTTCGTTACTGGAGTAATTCGACTAATTCTCATAGAACGACCCTCTCGGTATGCCAAAATTGCTAAAAAAATAGCTCATCTTTTTCTAAAAAAACTTGATCATATCGTCAGTTTAGATATTATAAGAAAGAAAAAATGGGCACGAGTCACTATTTATTTGTCTATTTTCTGCGCAATGCTTACAATAACAAATTTTACCTTTAATTCTCAGTATAGATACGAGATTTTTAATGATCAATTTTTAGCAGGGTCGGATTTCAATATTAATTTTGTAGATTCAGATTTTACAAACCAAACAAATTTCCACTCCTTTGAGCAAAATCTTTTTGACTTTATTGAACAAGAGTATTCCAGTCTAATTCAAGATTATACCACAATTTATCAATCTAATACTTCTTGGGTTACTTCAGAATTATTAGAACTCAATCAATTATCAAATTTCCCCATCAATATGTATTCAATTTCCCCATCTGAATATCTTTCATTAATTTCAACCGATGACCGACCTTATATCTATCCTTCTTACCCCAAACAGATAAAAAAAATAAGAAGCGAATCAGAAACAAACAGCTCTATAATAAAAACAATAGTTACCTCACAATTGCTTTCACTTTCTGGATTAGAAATTGGTGATTCCCTAGATTTAAATGTTCAAGTTTTTGATTCGATTAAATCAGAATATTACAACCAGAGTTACACTCTAGAAATTGTTCAAGTATTAGATTATGCTCCAGGTTTGTATCAAACAGATAAATATGGATTAAGTGCTCTGATTATTGATAATGCAGCTCTCAACATCTCCAATTCTCAATGGTTTGCTACGAATGTAATTGAATTACTAGATTTTAAACCCGACTTTGATATATCTGGAGACCAATTATCCCGTGATTTACGAGCATTAGGCAGTTCATTTTACGATGATATACATTTGCAAACCTTTGATCCCCATTGGAACGATATAGATGTCGCGCGATATTCTCTGGTTATTGGTTCAAGTGGGTTTTATGGACTGATCAATTTGGATTTTGTTATTATTGGAATTTTACTTTCAATAGAATTATCGTTAACAATCATTATCATGAATCGTGAAAATGAATCTTTTACAGAATTATTATTGTTTCGTGGAGTTGGACGAAATAAAATATTATTCATAATCATTTTAGAATTGTTGATTGTTTTTCTTCTTTCAGGGATTTTAGGATTAATTATTGGATATTTCTATTCATGGTTTATTTGTTTTGTTAATTTGCAAGTTTTAATCCAAACCACAAACAGTCATATCATAAGACAAGCCCTTTTTCCTATTTATGGAAATTTTGGCACCATTTTAACTTCTTATGGCATAATATTCATGATTGTTCTGCTTATAGTTTATTTAGTGGAACAACAAAGAAATAAAAAAATGGAAGGATATCTAAATAAGAAGAAAATGTAGGAGTGAAATAATTTATTTTCAATGCTTTTCATTTTTTATTATCTGATTTATTCGTAATAATTAATCCATACAAGCATACTAAGCTAATAATCAATCCAATTAAGTGATATTGCTCAAAAGGCTCCCCCAGAAGGAGCGAAGCCAGCACTGCTGTAATGATTGGTGAGGGAGTAACTAATGCGCTCGCATATGAAATGGAAATGTTCTTTATCGAATTATACCAAGAAAAATGCATAAAAAAATAGGTTATTCCCATAAAAAAACTGAAAATTATCATCGAACTATCAGAAATGGCTGAAATTATTGTTACAGGAGAAAAAATAATAAAAGAAATAATAAGATAAATCGATATCATTATTCCAGTACGAATTTGAATTATTTTTAAAGGAGTTACCAATCTGTTTTCTAAAAGTGGTTTTGTAATCGAATGGCTGATTATCCATAGCAACGGAACTAATAGTAAAATCCCAAACCACACCGAAAATTGTCCTATTTCCCAAGTTCCTTTTGTTCCTAAATAATATAATCCCGTAAGCATAATTATTGTGATTAAGATTTGTTTTAAAGATATCTTCTCATGAGTGAATAATCCACCAATAATCAACGCATATAGTGGAGAAGATTTTAAAGCAATAGAACTAGGGATAGAACCTGCCTGCTTCATTCCTTCTATATAAAAATATCCCGCTACTGTAAAGAGTGTCCCTATTATAATCAATTTTATTAAGAATATTTTTTTATTTGGGTTAGATTGGTTAGAATATTTAAATAATCCCGCCGCTCCTTCTTTCTTTTTTTCTATAATAACAAATGGGATAACAATTAGAAATTCCCAAATAGTCACCATTAAAACAAAAATAAAAGGATCCAAGTTTTCAGGGCGTGAATTATTAATTATAGGATGGATTCCGTTGCCTATCAGCACAATTGAAGCATAAATAATACCCTTTAGGCTGGACGAGTTATATTTCGATTTTTCTGATTCTGAAGTATTTGTGATTTGGCTCTCCACTATATAAAGAAATATTTTTAGTATGAGAATTTTTGTATTTCTAATTTTAGGTTACATTAAAATTCTTTTAAGATGGTGCATTTGCAACATTACGAGCAGATATGAAAGAACTTGAATCGCTAAATATCTTAAATAATTCATATTACAACTTAAAAGAGATAGAATCTAAAATTCATTCTCTGATTGATAAAGAAGGAGATGTAGTATCCAGTCTTGCTGAAATTAAGAAAATTGGCAAAAGTATTCCAAATCGTCCTTGGCAAAAGTATTCCAAATTTCTAAATTCTTATCAAAAATTAATTCAAACTTTAGCAAAATCTCCCAGTATTTATTTACATATATCTTTGGGAATAACTATCGAATTGAAGCGATTTAAAGCTGCGTTCTCGAATATTTTCCGAATAATGAAATCTGTCAAAATTAAGTTTCCAAAATCAAATATTTTTGAACAACATTTACAAAATCTTGAAAAATTACGTGCATTATCTGATTCTTTGGAGAAAACCATTCAGGACAAATGGGAGTGGGATTTACAAGAAGATTATTCTACCGAGAACTTTATCCAAATTTTTAAATCTAAAATTCAATTTCCTGTTTATAATCAGACCCCATCCCTTTGGGCCGAATTTTTAACTATCTCAAACCCAGATATTTCATTTTCAAGTAAATTTCCACCAGATTATCTCATTTTTCAAGAGTTTGCCCTCATAAATAATTGGATATCATCAAATAAGAAAAAAAAAGAAGAGAAAAACATAAAGTGGGACAATTTTTTCCATTCATTTGGTTCTTCATCTTTAACCATGTTTCAATACAATCCTCTTTATCAAGAATTATTGTATTTCTTGTTTCAGCAGCAAATTTTACAGATCCAAGAAAAAAAAGATAAATTATCTTCAAAAGATGCGAAAAAAATTCAAAAACTTCAAGAAGAAAGAATTTCTGAAATTCTTGGTTGTCTATTTGTTGATTTGATTATACAAAAAAAACTTAATGCTGATATTCAACAATTTCAAGACAAAAAATTAAAAATAATTCAACATCATATTCCAGCTTTCTTGCAAAATCAACAAGATCTATTTTTGAAAGAATTTCAAGGAGATTTGAGTGAAACCAATAAATCTTTGCAAAATTTTAGTAATACTCTTTTTGAAATTTTAAATCAAGTTGAAGAGTGGGTATCCGAAAATAAAGCATATATTTATCGTTCAAATAATGCAATCAAAGCGATATTATCGATTGTAGGCCAGATTAGGGGTGATATTGCCCAATTTATTGAAGATTTCGATAATTATGCTCAATCAATCAAACAAAATAAAGATCAGCTTGAATTAGAAAAAAAAATCGAACAAGCAAATCTTGAATTAGAATCTTTACTCCGTAATTATCAACTTCAGACAATTCCAGTAATTGAATCCAATTTTCCTGATTTCTCTCAATTAATTCAACAAATCAACCAATACAAAGAAAATTTTTTAAATCTTCAAGAAAGTATGAATTCTGTTTTTACCGAATATCAGAAAAAGGGCTTTAACGTGCTACCTTTAATGGAAACATGGATGAAGAAATTTGAAAGCATCACCAATCAAGCTAGTTTCACCATTCGGAATACTTTAACCTCATTATTCAGCAAATATAAATCTGTCCTTC
>Ga0164318_10005906_pt1 | contig 11850 bp, 15 predicted proteins | sample GuaBasSedimGuay9_FD_113734 | JGI IMG/M metagenome (GOLD analysis project Ga0164318, IMG submission 113734) | Subseafloor sediment microbial communities from Guaymas Basin, Gulf of California, Mexico - Guay9, Core 4571-4, 0-3 cm | ecosystem: Environmental > Aquatic > Marine > Hydrothermal vents... | reverse complement strand
GTTGATTAAAGATGCTGATGTCATGCTTGGCGTTAGTTCTTTTATTATTAATGGTGCTTTCTTTACCAATTTCCCATCTTTATCAATCTCATAAAATCTTATATCATTAGCAATATTTTCCAGTAAATTCACTGCTTCACCCTTTCCACTTCTTGAATTCTGAATCCAGAAAAAGTGAATTCTCCAGTCTAAATAACTATCCAAACCAATCTTAATTTTCTTATATTTCAACAACTGCCCTAACAAAACATGGAGAAGAATTTGGTTCGGAATTTCATTACAAACACTTTCTCTATTAAATAACTCCATCCAGAATTTTAGGAGAGTATATCGTTCTATTTTTTCCTCTGCTTCTTTTTTGATTTCCTCTACTTTTTCTTCATCAAAAATTATTTTCTTATCAAACTTGTCAATTTTCTCCATTTGTTCTTCTCTTTTAGCATCAAAAACATCCGCCCAATACTGATAGTATTGCTTAACTTTATCATATTCCTCTTCCAATCTATCCATGAATAGTGCTTCATCTATTTCTTCAGCCAGCCTATCAATATCAAAATGAGAATAGATTTTTGATTTTCTTTTCTTCTCTTTTGCCATCTTTTCTTTCCTTCCTTTCCTTTACTTCTATGTTTTTGTCAATTTTTAATGTGCATAAAGGCAGATATTTTATTGCAATTCTTTTTGAGATACTATATTTTTTACATAGCCACTCTATACTTCCTTCATCAAAATTTTTTCCAAACCTGAAAGAATAGGATGGTGTAGCATTCTTTGGAAGTTTTAACAAGAAAAGGTAGAGAAGGTATTGTTTAAATTTCGACTTATTTATATAATCATCATTCAAAATCATAAGGGATGCTAAAAGTTTTCTAAATCTCCCTGATTGCTTTTGATATAAGGCTATTATGAATTGCTGGGTTTTCATATCAAAATAAGGGAGTAGAGAATTGTATGTTTTATTTATATCTCCGTTAAAATTTTGCAAAATTTTAACTATATTGCTTTCTATACTTTGCATATAATCACTGCCATATTTTAGAATTTGTATTGCTTTCCTGACATCCCCATCAGTTTTTTCACATAGTCGCCTTATTTTCTCGCTTAAATCTAAATTTCTGTAATTCAAATATATTTTTTCATCTACCTTCCATTTAACTTTGGGATTTGTGGTAAGGAGATATAAATCAATCCCTTTTTTTCTACAACCATTAATTATCGTTTTGATTTGTCCTTTAGATAAATCATTAATCTCCTCCACCACATACGCATTTTCAACACCATCTATACTATATTTTACAAGATGTGGAATACTATCATAGATGAAAATGATATTTTTATCTTTTATTTTCTCCTTGACGAATTCAGTTTTACCACAACCCGTTTTTCCAATAATAGCTGTTATGACCATTCTATTTCGACCCTTTTTGCGGATTCTACATATTTTCTTGCCCTTTCTTCATCAATTATACAAGCATAACTTGTTCCGTTTTCAAACCAATAATCTATTATTCCTTCTTCTGCTAATTTTCTCAAATGCCTGTATATATTTGAATTTATTCTCATTTTTCCATCATTATATTCATATGTCATATTAAGTTTCTTCATCAAATCCTTTACTTTCCATATTTTATTTTCTTTTAACATTACTTTTAATGCCCTTTCCCCAATACTCACAGCCCTATAGAATTTAAATTCCATTTTTACAATATTTTCTAACGCTACACCATTTACAATATGGACTCTCTTTCTTTGGAAATTCAAAATTCAAAATCTTCTCCTTAACCTTTCTGACCTCGTTTTTCCAATTTTCCAGTATATCAAGTGTATATGGCTCAACCTTAACAGAGAGATTCGTATGAGGATAGTAGATGATATTTTTTACCACGACTCCATAGTTATCCCCTACTAAAATATCATAAAATAGGAAATCTTTCATGTGGGTTAGTATTTTATTTTTATTGATATTTTGACTGGTCTTGTAATCAACAACTATAAATCTGTCATTTGGCGTTTTGAAAATTGCATCGGGTTTCCCTCTCATTAGATTTTCATTATCATATAACATCTCTTCAAATGAGATTGGCAAGAAGTATTTCTCTAATCTATATTTTTTCAGTTTTTTCCATCTATCAATCTGGTATAGGAGGAAGTTTTTAATTAAGTTTGTCTGCTCAAATCCCTTTATAGATGGTATGAATAGTTTTCCGTTTTCAACCTTCACATTCTCCCAGAAATATTCAACAAAATCATGAAATTCTTGACCTCTGGTTAGATAAATATCTTCTTCAGGCTCAACTTTATCGATATAGCATAATTTGTATGCGTATGGGCATTGCTTGTATAGGAAATACCTGCTTTTGCTTATGTATAGTTGTCCCATTTTATAATTTATTTCCAAAATGTTAAAATGTGCATATCATTATCAACTCTACCAGCTCTAAATTTTGCAATTTCATCTAATTTTTCAACTAATTCTTCTTTCTCTATTATTGCTTCAAAATAGATTTGGATTACTTCTGGGTCAGTAGACATGTTAGTTCTCTGGAATTTATATCCTTTATCTTCCAAAAATCTGATAAATTCATAAAATTTTTCTGTCCTAACCCATATACTAATGGACGCATCAACCATTTTTCACAAATCTAATAAACTATAACTCTTCCAATGCATGTCATTCAAAAATTCAAATTTGCTTTCTACAATTTCTTTGCAATGTTTATTTTTATCTAAAATAAATTTTATACCATCCAAATCGCTATACTCTCTAAACGCAATAACATCTGTTTTTGGGTAGCCGATAACACCTCTTACATATATTATATATACCCTTTCACCAGGTGATAATTCCAAACCAAGATTTTTATTGCTCCATATAACACCTCTTTTCATTGGGATGTTTGTTTTGTATTGGTATATACTTTTATTTATTGGCACTGGTATAGCAATTTTTTCCAGCCATTTCTTTCTCCATGTAAGGTTATTTTCATCAATATTCATTACCTTATCTTTGTAGGTTTTGTAAAGAGAATTTAATTTAGTAGATGGATTTTCTTCTCGTAATAGAATCTCAAATATTTTTTCTTGGACTTCTCTTGCCATTTCACTTGCATTGCTCCTCTTTACCTCTAAACCCTTTATATCAATCACATTACATTCTCTTCCTTCTTGCCATACTAATCTGCCCGCATATCGTTTTTTAGCAGAGAAATAGATTTTAGAATAAAGTTTCTCAAATTTAGTTTTTAAGGTGATATTCTCACTTACACCAAAATTTTTCAGAAAATCTATATAACTTTCATTTAATTTACACTCTAAAATCCTGCCCTCTTCCACAGGATTTTTCTTAGCTAAAACAAATAGCCCGTCGGTATCTCCATATATCACTTTATAACCTTCATTTTCAATAATTTTCTTACTCCAAAGCAAGCACCTCCTTCCTACTGCTGTTACAGCATTGGCGATATCTGGTGTGAATAGCCTAAAATTTTCATTGCCCAAAACCCCATAAAATGCATTAGTCAGATATTTGAAGGCTGTTTGCTTGTAATCATAACTCTTCCATTCATCACTGCCAATTTCAAATTCATCTCTCTTTTTCTTCATCTGGTCTCTCTTTTTAATCAAGTCTGTTAAAATTTGAGGGTATATTCCATCTTTATCCTTCCTGAATTTTATACATTTCCCCAATTCTTCTATCTCAATTTTTATTTCTCCGTTTTCATCTAAAGTTTCTGGCGACATGTTGAAATTTATTATGATAGAGGGGTATAGCGATTTCAAATCAAATACCATTACATTTTCATGTAGTCCCTTTTTGGGTTCTAATACCAATGCTCCAACTATATGCTCTTTCTTACCTCGTTTTCTCGATGGGAGAATGATATTTTTCTCTCTACAGAAACCCAACACATAATTATCAATCAAGAAACTCGCCCTCATTTCGCCAAATTGACACTTACAAATCCTCCTAATTTCGTCAAAATATTCAATCAACCCATATTTCTCCTCAATCTTTCTACATAATATTACATCACCTATATTTCTTTCTATCAGAGTTTCTATATCTTTATTCCAGCAATTAAGAAAGTTTTTAACATTAACCTTTTCTTCATTTAGTTCTATTTCGGCTACATATTGCAAGGATTTTGAGGAGAGGGGTCTCATAACAACATTTGAATATGCAGTCATTAAATCAAAAATTGCCAGACCATCAATATCAACCTCTCTATATTTTTCTTCATATCTTGCCTTTCCATATTTGGAGAGGGAGTTAATATCCAAGCCCAACCTCCTCATCCTTCCTAACAAATAATACATATCAAAATTCACTACATTCCAGCCTGTAATGATATCGATTTTGTGGAGATATGAAAAGAATTTCTCTAACATAACCAATTCATCACTAAATTTCAGGATTAGCCATGTTCTGTTATCTTTTATCCTCTTCTCTAAATTTTGGGATAAATCTTTTCTCCAGATTAGGGTATAGTATGAGTTTTTGAAATTATCATAAAAGGAAATTGAAATAATGGGAGAGGAAAAAGTCGCCATATCAGGAAATTTATCACAGCCAACTTCTATATCAAGAATACACCATCTTAAATTTGTCTTTGGAATGGGTGAAGATTTGTATCTATCAATCAAATATCTTTCTGTGAATAAAATATCTGCCTCATAGTGATTTGTGAAATATTCTCTATATGTCCTGACATTAGATGGGATTTTTGTTTGGATTTTGATTAAATCCTCACCAAATAAGGATTTATAGCCATCCTCATAAGTAAGGTTAGAGGGAATATTGTTAATTTCACATGCTTTAATGTAGAAGTATGGAGTATAGTTTGCAATTTCCTTTATTTCTCTATTTTCCTTTATTTTTATTACTGGCTTGTTGTTAATTATCTCATACCAGTAAAGCATTTTTAGTAGTCGAGGAGGGATTTACTATTTTCATTAATAGATACTATATCATAACTTAGATTTAAATTAAAGATTTTATTTATACATTTAAAATACCATTCAATATCTTCTTTACAATATCTAAATAATTCATTAACTAATATTTGCAATTGTGAAAATAATAGTCCATTATGCATATATATTATAGATGTTTCTAAGTTATTTGATATCTTCATATTTTTTAATGTTACTTTATTATCATGTTTATTATGATAATACTTACAATATGGACAAAAACAAAATTTAGGTATATATTCAATTGGTATGAAATCATTTAAATCATGCCATTTTGTTCCTGAAACTATTTGTCTACCAAAAGCAAATCTTATATTTGGAAAGAAAAATAGTTTTGAGCCTAAATTAACATTTTTATACCATGACAAACTATCAAATGTTATGATATTAAATATTTGACGAAGTATTGGTGTTAGAATTATTGTTATATGTGAGCCTATACCAAATATATGAATATTATCTATTCCTAAATTCTTTATTATATCCAATTCATTAAAGAAGCCTTTCAATTTCAATTTCAATTTGAATTTATTAGTTGTAGGTATGTTTGAAACTGGAAAAGCATAATAATTAAAGTCGAAAACATTATTTATTCCTTTCAACCAAAATTTTTTTTCATCTAAATTTGTCCCATGAATTATACCATATAAAATATATTTAATATCTCTATCTTTATTATCATCATATGTTTCTAACATAATTTCAATATTTCTTATAGTTTCATTCAAACACTTCTTGAAATAATTAAAATCTTCAATACTTTTTGTATCATTATATAAACCTAAACGTTCTAATTCCCCTCTCTCAAATTTCTTATAAGGAATTATATCTAAAATAAATCTTGCATCTGCCTTGAATTTTATTTGATTTAAGGCTACATTCATAGGATTTATGAATTTATCTTTTGAATATAGTGATGCACCGCCACTATCCATGAACTTCAAACAATTTGGAAATTCAATATTACTATTCTTGTCAAAGTATTCAGAGGATAAGAGTATCAATTTGTTATATGGTTCAAAATCTTCAAATTCATAAAACAATTTCATACCATTTAAAATTTCCTTTATTCTTAAAATCTGACCTGAACTTGGCATTGCATATACATATGATACTTTATTTAAATAATCTTTTCTATCCATTTTATCATCTTTCTAATGACATTCTTATAATCATATTTCATTACAATTCTGACTAATTTCTTTTGTTGTTTCAGTGAAGTATCATTTGAAAGAAATTTATCTAACATATATTTAATATCAAATTCTGAATCATATCTATATTGTTTTGGTATATATTCAACATAAGAAAGTTTATTTGGAACTATTGGTATTGTTCCACATGCCATTGCTTCTATTGGACAATAACCAAATGTTTCTTGTTTAGCAGGTGATAATAATATTTTTGATTTTGATAGATAGTTATAATATTCTTTTTTATTTTTGGTTAATTCAATTGTTTTTATGATTTTATATTCATTTGTTAATCTATCAATAATATCAATGCCTTTTTCATAACTTAATCTACCTCCAAAAACAATTAAATTATCTTTCTCATTCCAATTCCTAAAATATTTATTATATATATTTTCAATATTAGCAGGAAGACCAGTTACAATTATCTTATCATTATCAACTAATCTATTTTTAATTATAAGTTCTTTATGAAAGTTACTTCCAACAAAAATCAAATCCGCTATATCAAATAAAACTTCTTCAATTCTACTACCAATTCTACCTAAACTATTTTGTGTTGTTAAATCATATGGGTCATATGTGCCTGCATGCCATATTTCAACAATTTTGAATTTTTTGTTATAGAATTTTCTATAATATTCTAATGCTTCAAGACCAGGAAATTCACCATCAGGTATGAATATTATATCATTATCATTAATATCAGTTTTAAATAATTTTTTTAATTGTTCAAACTTCCATATAAATGTTGTTTTCATATCTAAGAAGAATTTATCATGTAAGTTATTTTCTGTCCTTTCCCCTAATATATATTCAAACTCTATACCTTCGTTTGTGAAAATTTCTTTGAACCAAGTATACCATTGTTTTGTATATCTTTTTTCAATTGGTTCTAAAGGAAGGTAATAGATTTTCATAACCATCCCCTTTTTATCCAACTCTCCCAAAATCTCCAATGTAACAATATTGGACTTCTAAATTTACATGAACTACATTTCTTAGGAAGGTTATTGGATATCCATAATTTGATAAGTTTCTTTCTTGATTTTCCATGCCAAATTTCACTTAAATTTTTAGTATATATATTGCCAATGACCAATTCTTTTCCCCATTCAAAACAACATGGGACAATATCACCATCAGATTGAATACTACATGCAATAAATGGGTTTACACAAAAATCTTTAATATTTGTCTTTCTTTCACTAACAAAACAATTTGGAACAACTCTTATCAAGACTGATTTATCATAATTTCTAACAATATTCTGTAATTTATCTAATTGGTATTTCCAATCACCAACTTTGATAATTTGTATATCAATCTTGACATCTGATTTAAGTATTTTTTTGAAATTTTTCAAAAATGTTGAATCATTTCTTTCTTTTCTGTATAATATACTATCAGCACTTATAGTTATGAAATCTAAATCTAACAAACAATTTCTCCAAATTGTCAAGTTTGTGCTAAGTCCAATTTTTAAGTTTTCATTTTTCAAAATCTTTATGGCTTTGTTAAGTTTTGGGTGGAGACATGGTTCACCATACATTTGTAGTTCCGTATAAAACGTATTTTTAAAATAATTGTTATCAATCATATTTTTAAGGAATTCTACATTAAAAAATTTCTCTTTTCTATAGACTTTACCTAATGTTACAGGACACAATGGACATTTTAGGTTACATAGTCCACCAACTAATTCAATTTGATATATGTTAGGTAATTCAAATGAATATGTATTTAAATCAATATACTTTCCAACAACAAATTGCTCCGTTTTCACCATCTTCACTTACATCAACAATGATTTTCCTATTGTTACCATAATTTTTCTTTATGAATTCTATAATTTCTTCAGTAATTTGTTCACAACTACCAACATTTTTTAATTCAAATTGTTTTCTGAGATAATTTGTTAATGTCCTTTTAAATGATATGAATTCAATTTCCCTATCATTATGAAATACTTCTATATACACTTTAACTTTGAATATGTGCCTATGTAAATTTTTCAAAAATTCAACACTTTTAGGTGCATTGTCCCATTTATGAAATGCTTCAAATTCTGTTGTAACCCATATATATTTTGTTTTCATCTTACTAATTTTAAAAATTCATTTTTAACATCTTTTATTCCTCTTATCGCACTTGTTATCATCTCTCCATCCCTCTCTATCCCTCTTGCACACATGCACAAGTGCCTTCCCTTAATAACTACCATCAAAAATTTTGGGCTTAACTCCCTATACAAATAATCTGCTATCTCATTTGTTAACCTCTCCTGAACTTGTGGTCTTCTACTGAAATATTTGACAACTCTGGCAAATTTACTTAATCCACATAATTTCTTATCAGGAAGATAGCCGATATCTGCCCTTATCTCAAAGGGCATGAAATGATGGGAGCAAATTGAAAAATCCCTTATTCCCCTCACTATTATCAATTCATCATAATCTGGATTTGTGAAAGTTTTAAGTTTTGGAGGTTCATGCCAGCATCCATAAAATAATTCCTCTACCCAACTTTTTGCAATTCTTTGTGGGGTTTCTCTTAAATGTTCTTCTTCTAAATCCAAATCCATTTCCTTCAAAATCTCTTCAAATAATTTTGTTAATCTTTCCTTCTTTTTGTCCATTTTTGAATGCCACCTTATGTAGTTGAGTTTGAATTCTAACATTTTTCTGATGAAGTTTAACTTCTTTTACAAACTTCTCCCACAACCTATTAAATGGAAAATTTTCAGTATGGGATATGTAATATTGTATTCCTGTAGACGAATCATAATATATGAAAAAATTCTTAACTAACCATTTCCAATCTTCTTCACTATTAATAACAAATTTTACATCATCCTCTTCCCCTAAGTAGCCAAGATTTTCAAATACTTGATTTCCATATTTTTTCCAATCCAAGTCTGGATTTGATGATGGTGATTTTATATCCATGCATATATGTTCAACACCTATATAGTTTATCTTACCTAAATCTATACTTCCATTAGTTTCAATAGTGATATCATTACCAACAGTATGTATAATCTCATCGATGACAGGAATTTGTAGTAGGGGTTCACCGCCAGTTAGTAAAACTATATCCTCTACATATGTATTTTTTGTAATTATATCCAATAAATCTTCAATATCCACAACTTTCTCGTTTGCTGGCTGTTTGGCATATTTTGTATCACAATAACTACAATTCATATTACAACCCGCAAACCTCACTAAGAGACAAGCCCTTCCCGCAAACCTTCCTTCTCCCATTACCGTCCTGTAAATTTCGCATATTCTTGCCTTCATCTTCATATAATTCTTCTAACCTTTCAATTCTTGCCAATAATTCTCTATAATGCGTATATTCCCTTTCTGAAAGTTTATCCAATGCAAATTTGATGTCCTCTATATCAATCATCATTCCTTACTATACCACATGCTAAATGAATTTGATGGAGTTTCATATACAGTGACAAAAATATTGGCTATATGTGGCGATACTTTTTTAGATTCTATATTATTCACTACAAATTCTGCAATATTTTCTGCTGTTGGATTACCATCTAAGCCAATTATCTTACTTCTGTCAATATCCAACTTTTTATAATTTTCTTTGAGATACTTGTATAACGGGTCTTCTTTGAATAAAATAACAGCATGGTCTAATTGTTTCAATATTTTCTTAATTTCAGTAAAATCTATGGATATTCCTACTTCCCTGTTGAAATTATCGAGATAAATCTCAATTTCAAAATAAAATCTATGCCCATGAAGATTCTTACATTTTCCACTATATCCATATAATCTATGGGCTAAATCTATGCCTTTTTCAACCCTTAATCTATATTCACCCTTTATCCCTATCTCGGGTTGTATAATTTTTAAGGTCATTTTAAAAATTTAGTAGATTTATCAAATTTTTCTCATTTGCTTTCTTTTGGCGTAATGAATAGATAAAGGTAATTTCCTTATCCCATTTTCTAACCTTTTTAGGGAGTTTCCTCCTCTTTATTCCAATTTCTTCTGAATTGAATTTCTTTATCCCTCTGAAGAATGGTAAATTTATTGGGATAAATTTCTTAAACTTTACAAAACCGCCTCTTATCTCTATATTTCTTTTCAAATTCAGTTTTTCAACTATTTTTTCAATCTCGTCCAAATCTTTACTTGAAACAAAATATATTGCCCCTACATGGGAACGATAACCACATCCCCTCCTTTCTTCCCTTTTTGTTTGCGATATTGAAATCGGTTTGATATTTTTATCCTTTATCTCTTTCTTGAATTTTTTCAAATCTGTGTCTTCCACTATGACCTCGTATCTATCTAAAATTGCGAAACCAATAATTGCAGGATAGTATTTTGTTTTTCTAAATTCATTCATACATAAACTACATAAAAATTTGTCATCGTTGATTTTATATAAAAATTCCTTAGAGAGAAATTCACTTTCACAATGGAAACAAGCATGGAGTTTATTATCATTTTTGGCAATTTTAATTTTTCTTCCAATAGCATGGATTAGGAAGAGTTTTGTTTTATGTGGTATGGCATCTTTTGGAATAAAGGATATTCTCTTACAAACACCCAGTCTCTCTGCTTCATTAATAAAGTGTTCGGGTGTAGGATAATATTGCCTACCAACCCACATTATGTAGTCTTGGATATATCTTTGCTCTGGCATTTTTATTCCCTTGAGGCTGGAGCAATTAGGAAGAAATACTCTAAATCTTTTTGTTCCTGTAATATAGCAAGAGGTTTATCTTTATCAACAAATAATTTTATAGTGCCATTTAATTTCCCAATAATATCAAAACCTATTTTGTAGTAGGTAGTGAATTCGATATCCTTATTTTTTCCTACTTTTTGTAAAAATTTGATATTTGCTGGTATCTCTGACCTCAAACTCACAAATTTATCGTCACCCATGTCCACTTTTAGAATGTATTTTTTACCCTCTCTGATTATCGAGAGTGGATATATATAATCGAAAACATTACCCTCGTCAGATTTCAAGCTTCCTGCATCTATTATCTCTTTAAAATGCTGTGAATGGGTCTCAATCATTACTGGGTATTCATTAGATGTAAATTTGAAATTATTTTTATCATATTCAATTTTTTCCATTATACCATTCAATTCATCTTCATTAATATTCACAAGATTAAATCTCACTGCCTTTTTTGGATACTTTCTAAAAATTCTTACTTTATCTTTTATAGTTGAAATCTCAACTTCATCATTCTTGTTGAATAAATTCAAAATCCCACTAAGTAAGTTGATATCATGGATTGGTAATGCACCTTCCTCACTAATATTCACATCTTTTATTTTGCAATGCGAAAATACAATTTTTCCAGCGTCTAAACCAATTAATTCAATACAATCATTACCAGATTTGATTAGGCATTCCTCTATCAATCTTGTAGATTTGCCACTAAGGTCTTTACAGTTATTTAGAGAAAATGTATTCAAAATGTCAGTAAACTTTCCTACTTCAATATTAAATTTCATTTTTCATTCACCTCCTTTTCCTTAAATCCTTCACAAAAATATCCAAAATGACCCTCATAGATTGTATAGGCTTCATTTTTACAGCCAAATTTTGAATCATAGTATTGACATTTATGACATTTTGGCTTAGCCATAGCGCAGTAATGCAAAGCTTTTTCTATAATTTTGCCATC
>Ga0164318_10005904_pt1 | contig 11851 bp, 8 predicted proteins | sample GuaBasSedimGuay9_FD_113734 | JGI IMG/M metagenome (GOLD analysis project Ga0164318, IMG submission 113734) | Subseafloor sediment microbial communities from Guaymas Basin, Gulf of California, Mexico - Guay9, Core 4571-4, 0-3 cm | ecosystem: Environmental > Aquatic > Marine > Hydrothermal vents >... | reverse complement strand
TTCTGGAACAGGTCCGTTGAATACTTCTGTGTCTGAAAGGAATGTATCGTCATGTTTTATGTCTTTTTTGGTTTCTATTTGCATTTTTAGGGATAGCCTTATAAGTTCCCCCAATGAAATCCCCATATTTTCTGCTGTTCTTTTAGCTTTTAGTTTTAAGTCTCCAGGCAGCATTACCGTTGTCCTGTTCATTGAATATTCCTTCGAATAGTTATACATACATAATAGCATTGCCATAATGATAAATCAATATAAAACTATTATTCGTAATAAAAAAATTAAAGCTCGGTCAGGGAGTAAGTTATATAAAAATCTTTTTCATCAGTCTTGAAGGAACAGAGTTTAAAAAGCTGGTTCCTGAGTGGTTTTCCCTGCCAAATTGTATCCAAACTACAGGCCGCCTAACTAAGCCCATCAAGTTTAAGTTCCACCTCTTCCCATCTTGTGCTGGTTTCTTCCTGGAGAAGTTCGTTTTGATCAAGTTCCTGTTTTAGAGATCGAATTTTTTTGCCATCAGAATAGTTGGATGGTTCGGCCATTTTGTTTTCAATATCATTATGCAGTGTTTCGAGTTCTTCAAGGCGGATAAGCAGCGACTGTTCCTCTTTTTTTAACTTGTTTATTGTACTTTTTATTTGCTTTGTTGCCTGGTGGTTCTGTTTCCCTTTAGAAATAGTAGTTTTTTCTTCTGGATTTACCAATTTTTTATCAATATCAGTGTTTGAAGTTTTCCACATATAGTACTTATAATCGCCTTTAAAATCTTCTGGCCCATTTTCACTAAGCTCAAAAACCCTGGTAGCCAGATTTTCAATAAAATACCTGTCATGAGAAACAAATATGAGTGTTCCTGAATAACCTTTAATAGCTTCAAGTAAAATATCTTTGGAATGGATATCAAGATGATTTGTAGGTTCATCAAGAATTAACAGATTTACAGGGAAAAGTAACAGTTTGAGAAGTGCCAGCCTGCTTTTTTCTCCACCCGAGAGGACGCTTAGTGGTTTATAAATATCATCATCTCTAAAAAGAAATGCACCAAGGAGAGCTCGAAGTTTTGGAATTAGCTCTGTAGGAGTCGATTCTTCCATCTCTTCGAGTATCGTATTGTTGTTATTTGTTAGAGTTTCCTGTTCCTGGGAAAAATAAGCTATTTTAACACCCGTTCCCAATTTTATAGTCCCTGTAAAATCTTTATCAACTTGAGCAATGATTTTTAAAAGGGTAGTTTTTCCTGCACCATTTTTACCGGCAATAACAACCCTTTCACCTTTTTCAATTTCATAATCAAGATTTGATAATACATTATTATTACCATAGGTTTTTGTTATTCCCTCCAGGGTCAGTACTTTTTTCCCTGAATGGGGAGGATCAGGGAATGAAAGATGCATTTTTTTTAGATTTTCCGGTATTTCTATTAAATCTATTTTTTCAAGAGTTTTTATTCTGCTTTGCACCATAGATGCTTTGGAAGCATTGTAGCGAAATCTATTTATAAATTCTTCCAGTTTCGCTATCTCTTCCTGCTGTCTTTTATACTGCTCTATTACAATAATAAGTTCTGCTTCCCTCGTTTTTTCGTAAGAACTGTAGTTCCCCTTGTATCGTTTTAAGCTGCCGTTAAATAATTCTATTACCTCACTTACTGTAACATCCATAAAATATCTATCATGAGATACTATTAGTAACCCCCCTGAAAACTTTTGAAGAAATTCTTCTAACCAGTTTCTTGCTTCTATATCAAGATAATTTGTAGGTTCATCCAAAAGCATAATATCAGGATTTTCCAAAAGGACTTTGGCCAGGGCTATTCTCATTTGCCAGCCCCCGGAGAATTCATTACATGTTCGATCCAGATCTGAATATTGAAAACCCAATCCTGTTAAAACCTGTGCAATTAACTCTTTTCTATTATAATAGGAACTGGAAAGTAGTTTTTCATGAATAATATGATGTTTTTCCAGAAATAGATCAATATTTTTATCATTTTCTTTTAATAGACTTAGCTCTTGTTCAAGTTGTTCAAGTTGTTCAGATTCTGAATGTAGATAATTGAATGCCTGATCAGCTTCCTCTTCTAAAGTTCTACTTTTAAACGTTAACCCTGATTGGGGTAGATATGATATTCGTACATCAGGTCCAGCTGAGATAGATCCCTTATCAGCTGGTATGAGGCCACCAATTACTTTCATAAAAGTTGTTTTCCCACTTCCATTACCACCGGAGAGTGCTACACGACTTTTTGATGAAAGGTTGAGATTTAAATTTTTAAGTATATCTCTGTCTCCAAAAGAGACTGTGATCTCATTTAATTGTACAAAAGACATGTTTATCTCCTAATCTGTTGAAAATGCAAGGACTACAGGAGAAATACTTTTTTTATGTACAATACTCAATTTATCTATATCATTTTCAGGGACATAGGTTAGTTTTAGTTTTTTATTTTCCAGAGTATACAGGAAGTTAATAACAATTATTCTATCTCCATATTTAAAGTTAAAAGATATTATACCTGTATATTCTTCCTTTAATTGATCTGTAATAAATTTATTAAATCGAATTTTTCCTCTTCCTTCCGAACCTGCTGGAATTATTTGAGGCACTAACCGATCATAATTTGACCACTTGAAACTTCCGTCTATTCCCATAGAGATGTTACCATAAGCATTACTTGAAAAATTTGTTCCTGCCTCAAGAAGTTGATTGTACAAAGTTTCTCTACGTTCAATTTCTGATAGTAAAATATCTTCAATATTTTCAATAACAAAGTAATTTGTTATAACCTGCTGGTCTTCATAATAGTAATTTATCTGTAGTTTTCTATCTGACAGTACATGTATTATATAATCATCTTCTCCAATAGAAAAAGATCTTTTATCAACTAATACAGGATTATCCCATGGAATATTAAGTGTATAGGAAGAAGTAGTTATTTTTAAAATTTTATTTTCCATATCAGGAAATAATCCTACTTTGGGGGTAAATTCTTTAAGATTAATAGCAGAACTACTTATCATATCTATAAAATTTGAAGGATGATATATCTTTGTAAATGCTGTTTCAAGTAAATGTATTGCAGGATTTATTTTTTCTTCCGGGCTTATGGAACTGTCATAAATATCCAGATAGTGATCAAAACAGTATCCGGAAACCCCCTCTTCTGTTATAACATGATACCAGTATCCTTCATATTGTCCTATATTAGCTATTTCTTCTGTTCGGCCAAATACCTTTAATATTTGATCTTTTCTCATTTTATAAGCTCTTTGAGAATTAATATCCGGTTCTTCCCTAATTAGAAGACCATCTTTTAAATTTCGGGCATATATATTTGTATATTCAGAAACACTTTTGGAGAATTTTTCAGCCTGTGTAAGTTCTTCAAAAAAAATAATTCTCCACCTGTCTATTTGAAAAGGATCATTATCACTCCCGTCACTTATCAGATAGACATCTGCCAGTTCTGACTCACTAATAATTGTAACATTTTGTCCTGTTTGGAATTGAGTTTCATCAGGAGACCATATAATTGTTCCATAACCAATTGTTTTTGGACTACAAGAAAGAAAAAAAATACTAATTATAAATAAGCTGGCTACAGTTTTAATATATTTTATGTTCATAAATACCCTCTTAAAGAGTTTTATAAAACAGAAAGTAGTAATTAGTCAATGTTGTTGTATATTATGATTATTTTACCTTGTTGTATTAGGTCTAAATTGTTCTGCCTTGAAAGGATTTTGACAGCATCTCTAGTCGAAATGATTAGATCAGTATTATTTATTCCAAAAATACTTCTTGCTTTAATTTCCAGAGGATTTTGCCCAATTCTTTCCAGGTTTAAAGATTCCTCAAGTTTTTGGTATCCTACAGCTCCTGTTCCTCTTATTATTTCCGGATCTACCATAAGAGATTCAATTACAATATTTAAATTTTCATCGAATACTCTTGGAAAGAGGCTGGGATTAAATGATCCTGGATTCTGTTTTCCATACATAGGAAGTTTTTTATCTACATAAATAACGATACCTGAAAAATTAGCCGATGGAGTAAAATCAAGAATTGGTAATAACTTTGTTGCTCTGGTATGTTGAATAAAAAGTTCTGCTATATGGGGATAAATATCAATTCTATATTCTGATTCAAGTATTTTTAGGTTATTTGTAAATATTGAGTGATTTTTAATAATTTTGGATGATAAGCCGAAAATCGGAGACATGATTGACGGATGTTTTTTTAGAAAATCTTCCCCTTTTGTTTTTGAATCAATAGTTATTAGCTCAATACCATTTAAAAGTATATACGGAAAGTTTTGTTTTATATCAGATTCAAGACTGAATTTTAAAGTTGGTAGGGGTTTGTATATATTTTCAAGATAGTTTAAAACTGTAATTTCAAGTTGCTGGCTCTCCCAATTAACTTTATATTCTATTAGAGGCTCTTTTAAATTTGAATCACCAAAAATTAGCATTTGTGTTAAAAGGAGAAATATAATAATTGTAATAAATCTTTTTTTTATCATCTTTTACTACATCGGTCTATTTATAGCATGCCCTTAATGTAAAGACTTCTTTCCTAACTAAGTATCTGAACTCGAAAATGGTTTATCTCCAAAATAAATACCTGCCCACTCCCATTGCCCGTGAATCTCCGGATCTGCTGGAAAATTAACTCGTCTAAAATACAAATACCATGTACGAATTCTATAAGACCACCCCCATGTTTTAAGATACGCTTCCTGTCTGTTTGAATCTTTATCAAGATCAGCAGAATATCTAACTCTGTTTTTCATAAAAGTATTCAATTTATCAAGGAAGTCTGTATTTGCCTCTGTTTTTTTCTGTTCCCAGGATATTGCAAAGAAATTTATTTTAGCTCTATACTTTGAAAGTTTTCTATAGTCTTTATTTCTAATAGCATACTTAACTGAATTAACAAGATCATCCAAATTTTCCATAGTCCAGTTTTTATTTCTATAATCATAGAAATCAATAATAGGTTTTATTTGATTTAAAGCTTCAGGATATCCTGGAACTTTCGATTCCGGGTATTGAAGGAAATGTTTATATGCCTGAATAGATAAATCCCACTCTCCCAGTTCTTCATAAGTTTTAGCAAGATAAAAATATGTTGATCCTTTTTCAATGTCTTCACTGAAATTTGAAAGTAGTTCTTTATAATATAACACTTTTTTTTGTGGTTCATTTACAAGTTCTATTAAATTTGAAAGACAAATATAATGAATCGATTTGCCTCTAACCCTAAGGTCAGAATAATTTTTAAGAATTCGTTCAAAATAATGAATTGCAAATGGAATAGCCTCTCTTTCTTGATAGTTTTCTGCTGTTATTAGAAGATAGTAACCGTTAAAAGGGTCTTTAGAATTTTTTTCTACGTATGTAGTTAAAAAAAGATTTAGTATTTCAAGTTCTCCCTGGGCATGGAGTATTTTAGATATTTCCTGAATAATAATAAAGTTAATTTCAGGATTGTCTGTTTGTTCATCCATTGCTCTGGAGAGCTGAATCAATTCAGCCCGTTCTTTTTCATTCCCAGTAACATAGTAAGGTTCTGGTGATACTAGATTATTGTAAATGCTGCATCCGGCTAGTATAAGTAGTGTAAGTAGTAGTCCAATTGTTATTTTTAGTTTCATAATTTAGATATGATGTTATCATAGCATTAAACTGTATTCAATTGTATTCTAAGAAAAGCTTGTATCAATTGATCTAACATGTTTTATGTTATATTCTTTGGTATCTTGAAATTTAAACTAATATTATTAATACCTTTTATAATGGGAATCACATTCTGTGCAACCTCACCTCAAAGTAACAATTCTGATAAAACAGATATTTCAATTACTGTTGATCATGATACAATTATTCTTGAAACAGTTAGGTTATTGATTGAGGATGGTTCTCTGACATCCCTTATGAAGGCTATTCATCTACTTGAAACTGAAAAATTTGGAAATACTGAACAGGGGGAATACCAAAAATTTATTGCTGGAAGTCTTCTTCAATTGGTTTTTCCCTTTACAGACAGATCTAATATAAGGATAATTAGTCCAAAATCCGGGATGTTGACCCAGATAGTTGAAAAAGCACTAACAGGTGAAATAATTGAGATTCCCAATGATGAAGTAAATTTTTTCACTTTACTTTTGTCCTCCACTGCAGCTCTTTATACTGAATCTGAAGCTGTTATTGAAAAATCTCTGGATATTCTTACTACAATTTATCAGACAGATTCAGATTCTTATTTACCAATCTATATACGTTCATTTTTATTTGAAAAACAGAATAACTACAAACAGGCTTATGAGGGGTATATAAAAGCTTTGGATAAAGATTCTTTTAGTTATCCTTCAGAATTAGGTATAGTTAGAATTCTTATTCATAATGGCGATTATGGTAATGCCCTTTTACATCTTGAAAAAGTAGAGAAACTATATGGCCAAAATCAGGAATTGAAGTACTTATTTATCGATTCACTAATTGGAAATAATAATTTGGATAAAGCTTTAAGTATTGTTTCCGAAGCACTTGTCATGAATCCTGATGATTCTGCAATGAAACTTAAATATGCTGATATTATGCATCTGCAAGGTGAAGACTCACGAGCTTTGTATTTGCTTGGAACTATTGAATCTGTTGTTGGAGAATCCTCTGAAAGTATAAGAATAAGAGCATCTATACTGATTGAAGATGGAAAATATGATGAGGCCTATTATTTAATTGATAAAGCTGTCAATAAGTTTCCTGAAAATTCTGTACTAAGGGAGTTTTACGGTCGTATTTTACTTCTGAAGGGGCAGGAAGGGGAGGGCCGGGAATATTTGGAAAATAACCTTTTATCTAATCCTGATAGCCTGGGATCTCTCCAATTGTTAACTGAAGAGGCTATTGAGTCAAAATCATGGGTTCGAGCTTCAGAATTTATTCATAAAATACTTGAGAAGAATAAATCTGACATATATCTTAGATATGCCGTTGAAATATATAAAAATCTAGGTAATAACAAGAAAGCTTTAGAATATAATTTTCAAATTATTAATATAGGGAAACCCATTTACAGTGATTTCCATAGTGCTGTTATTTTGCTTCTTGAAGATGGAAAATCCAAAGAAGCTGGAAGTTTTATAGATGATTGGGTGGAAAGCAGTAGTAATTCTAAAGATAAAAGTTATTATTATTATTTAAAGAGTCTTGTCCTTCCAAATATTCAGGACAAACTTGATATCTTAAGGCAATCTCTTTTTGAAAATTTACAAAATTTTGATTCTATTTTAGCTATTTCTGATGTGTATTATATGATGGGGGAAAAGCGCAGTTCTTACAGGTATTTGAAACAGGCATTAATTTTAGATTCTGAGAATGAGTATGTAAAAGAAAAATTAAGAACTCTGGAGAAGGAGTTGTAGAATGATATGTCTTACATTGATGGAGAGTTCTATAGAAGCAAATTTGAAGGTTATAAAAAAAAATAGATCTTTTATTGATATGGTTGAACTAAGATTGGATATGCTTAATGATCCTTTGCTTGTAACCCCTGATAAAGTTAAATCAAAAATTTCAATACCAACAATAATTACATACAGGAAAAAGAGAGACGGTGGGAAATATGAAGGTTCTGATGATAGAAGAAGAGCTGTTTTACAAATTTATTCTAAAATTGGTTTTGATTATATTGATCTGTAGTTAGATACATTTTACCCCGAAATTGAAAAAATATCTAATGAGAATGGAACAAAAATTATTCGGTCATATCATGATTTTTCAGGTGTACCGGATAATTTTCAAAGTATAATAAGACAGCTTTCAGCAAAATCTGGTGAGATACCAAAGGCTGCAGTTTATCCTAAAAGCAGTTCAGAATTATTAAAAATGTTTGACGTGATTAAAGAAGTAAAAGATATTAAAGATAAAATAATACTGGGTATGGGAGATTTTGGGCTGTCTTCACGAATACTATATAAAAAATTGGGATCAATGTTATCTTATTGTTCAAATACTAACTACTCCAATTCTACGAGATCCGGTGCACCTGGTCAGGTTAGCCCCCGGGAGATGGTTAATTTGTATAGAGTGAATAAAATAACTAATTCAACATCAATTTATGGTATTATTGGAAATCCTGTTATGCATACCAGATCTCCTGAAATTCATAATGAAGCATATAGTAGGGCAGGTATAGATGCTGTTTATATACCTTTTCCTGTTGACCGTTTGGATATGTTTTTTAAACTTGCTAATTTGCTTAAAATAAAGGGTTTTTCAGTTACAGTTCCTTATAAAGTAGAGGTTATTGATTTTCTGGGAATTAAAAACCCAGAGCTTGATTCTATTAATTCATGTAATACAGTTGTTCGGGAAGGGGGTTATTGGAAGGGGTTTAATACAGATATAAACGGATTTTTAAAACCACTTCTTTTACATGTTGAAATATCTTTTATAAAAAAATGTGCTGTAATTGGTGCAGGAGGAGCAGCCAGAGCTGTTATTAGTGCCTTGCAGAGCATTGGTCTGGAAGTTTCAATATTTAACCGCTCCCATGAAAATGGTTTAAAACTTGCAATGGAAACAGATTGCTCTTATTATCCTCTGGAGAGGCAGGATCTTCTGATTAACTATAATCTTATAGTCCAGACTACAAGTGTTGGAATGTTTCCACATGTGGATGAGACTCCACTTCCAGGTTTTAAGTTTAGCCCGGATCAGATTGTATATGATATTATTTATACACCAATAAAAACACGGTTTCTTAAAGAGGCTGAAGAAAGAGGGTCAGTTACAATTGGCGGAATGGAGATGCTTATGACTCAGGGAATGGAGCAATTTGAACTTTTTACAAAACATCCTTATCCTTAGATGGAGCAAAAAGAGAACTTTTGAGCCTTTTTACTTTACTCATTTTTCTGACAATCAATTCAATTTTATCTTCTCCAGGCAGGGTTATTGCATTTAAAAGAAGGTCTTCATTTGATTTGTCCAGAGCAATGGGTTTTACAAGATATGTTGTAAGTTTCTCTATGGGGCTTCCAAAAGTAACTTCCAATAGTTCACTTTTACTTTCAAGTGTTCTTTCAATTAATCTAATTTTTCCAATATAATCCATACCTGAAGCTTCAGTTTTTTCTGTACGAATATTACCATGTTGTATTTGGTCCGGGAACAGAATTAGTTTTTTTGAAATTCTTATTTTAAATCCATTTTTTTCGTCTGAATTTAGTTTTAAAGAATTTAGTTTAACAGTTAATTCATCCTGGAAATTATAATCCTGAATAAATTCAGTGGGGAGTGTTTCCGGAATTTTAATAAGATCTGATGATTTAAAAGATTTTACATATTTCTGAATTGAAGATGATTCCTTGATAATTTGATTTTTCTGAATACCCGGGACACTAATCCCTGCATTTTCAATAATTATTTTCCACTCTTTTACAAAATTAGAATCCATCAGATATACGCCATCAGCTAGTTCTTCCAGGATGAAAGCTTGAAGATTATGAAGATGTTTAATAATAATTCTTTTATCAGGGTTTACAGATAAAATTATTCCTTCATAAATTTTCACTCTGTTGTAATCTTCTTCCCATGAGTCTACAGAAACAAGAATATTTTGTGGAATAGGACGGGAGCTTAATTCCTCCAGTGTTTTTATTATGCTGGAGGAATGCAATTTACTATCGTGCCCCCTTGTATATGATGCTCTGTTTAATTCAAAATCAGGGTATAGATCAAATTTTTTAATATCCGTTAAACAAGCAAATTTAATTCCATCTTTAAGGCTTAGCCAGGGTTTAACAGTTAGATCAAAGCTAGGTTGTACTATTAACGGAGGCTCTGTAAATTCCTTCCATAGAAGTTGTTCTTTTAAATGTGGATTAACAAGATATCTGGTTTTTGAAAGAACTAAAAATTTTAATGAGATCAGGGCATCGAGGATAGAGTCACAATTTTGGTAATTTAAAGAAGATTTTTTAATTATTAGCAGTAATAATTTTTTTATACTGCCAAGGTCAAAGCTTTTTCCGGCAGGAATGGCATTTAATAGTTTCTCTATAACATCTGCAAGGTTTGCAAGTAGATTATCAGGTATATCCTTCGAAACAATAGAAGCTGCATAAAACATATATCTTTCACTAATTTGAATTTCACTGAATTCAAGTAGATTCTCTTCTAATAAAATTATTTCGTCGTGATTGTCTTCTAATAGTGAGAGATTTTTTAAACTTTTAAGTAACAAATTAATTCGTGTTCCCAATTTTTCATTTTCAAAAAGATTAGGGAATATACTATTAATTCCATCCTGAGCTTTCTTTTTAATTGTACCATCTAATTTTAAAATATCAGGTACTTTATAAATAAAAGATATAAATGCTGTTAACAGTGCATCTGTAAACCAAATTTCCGGAAATTTTTTATCATTACAATCCATAGATGGAAATAATAAGTTGGTATTAAATACTTTATTTTTGAAAAGATTCTCAAAAAGAGGGCTGATTTTTATTCGACCACTATCTGAATCTCTATATATTAATAGTCTTTCTTCAAGGTTTAGCATTATATGATGTATTGACATAAATGAACGATCAGGGCCTAAAAAATCGTGGAGTTCATGTATATCAGTTCCGGAAAGAAAATTAATAGAGGTAAGAATTAAAGCATCCTCCTTATCAATCATACTTAAAATTCTTTTTTCAGTTTCTTCCCGGAGTAGAAAATCTGCAAGATCATCTATAAGTGTATGTTTATTAAAAGGAGTTTTTAGCTTTCCCAGATAGTTTCGCATAATAGCAAAAAATTCATCATCTGGTAGAGCTACCATAACTTTTTTCCAGTATTCGGTTGTATTCAGCATAACACCCTATTATAAACTAAAAAAATGTTGCTCTGCAAGATGCTTGAATTTAAAATACTTCCCTCCATGCAAAATCAATGTTAAAACTATATTAGCAACCTAAGGAGGAGATACTAATGAGTTATATAATAGCATTGGATCAGGGTACAACAAGTTCAAGGGCTCTTTTAATTGATAAATCAGGTTTGATTCGTGGATCGGCTCAAAAGGAATTTCCTCAAATTTATCCCAAAGCAGGTTGGGTTGAGCATGATCCTATGGATATTTGGAATGTACAGTATGAGATGTTGAAGAAACTTCTTGAAGAACAAAAAGTAAAAGCTTCAGATATAGCGGCTATTGGAATAACCAACCAAAGAGAAACAACAATACTTTGGGATAAAAATACAGGTGAACCTGTTTATAATGCAATTGTGTGGCAATGCAGGCGTACAGCAGATTACTGCAACAGCCTTAAAGACAGGGGTCTTGCAGAGAGTATTCATAAAAAAACAGGTTTAGTAGTTGATGCCTATTTTTCCGGTTCTAAAATTAAATGGATTCTGGATAATGTTGATGGGGTTCGAGAGAAAGCAGATAAGGGTGAAATTTTATTTGGTACTGTAGACACCTGGCTTGTATGGAAATTAACTGGTGGCAAAGTTCATGTAACTGATTACACAAATGCAAGCAGAACAATGCTTTTTAATATTAATACACTTGAGTGGGACAAGGAGCTTTTAAAAGAGTTTGATATTCCCGAAAATATTCTTCCAGCTGTAAGGCCTTCAAGTTATATATACGGACAAACAGATAAAACCCTTTTAGGTTCTGAAATTCCTATTGCAGGTATTGCAGGAGACCAGCAGTCAGCATTATTCGGTCAGATGTGTATTAAAGAGGGCTCATTTAAAAATACCTATGGAACTGGTTGTTTTATGTTAATGAATACAGGTGAGGCGCCGGTTTATTCAAAAAATGGACTACTTACTACTATTGCCCTTGG
>Ga0164318_10005903_pt1 | contig 11852 bp, 7 predicted proteins | sample GuaBasSedimGuay9_FD_113734 | JGI IMG/M metagenome (GOLD analysis project Ga0164318, IMG submission 113734) | Subseafloor sediment microbial communities from Guaymas Basin, Gulf of California, Mexico - Guay9, Core 4571-4, 0-3 cm | ecosystem: Environmental > Aquatic > Marine > Hydrothermal vents >... | reverse complement strand
CCCGCAGCCCGCGGCTCACCCCATACTTTTGTGCAAGCGTCAACGGATGGGTAACCGTAACCCCGATTTCTCCCGCCATGTGCCCGTCACCAAGATATGCACGGTCGTCAAGAACGATGCCGCACCCCACGGTCGCCGCCTCACTACGTGGAGCACCCTGCAGATATATAAGAAAGAACAAAAGCGAATTTGCTTCCCCGGAATTACAATCGTAATTGGCAGCCAGCGCTCCGGCGACTGCGTTGTTCATCACCCTGACATCTATTTTCAGTCGGCGGACCAGCAGTGCCTTGATATCTACGTTCTTCCATCCCAACGGGCGGGAAAACACAACCCGGGCTTCATCCTTGTTGATGATTCCGGGAATCGCGACACCCAATCCCGCCAGCTTTCTGGCCAGTCCCCCAGCTCGCCGCCGAATATCCCGGAGAACACCGGCAATGGTATCCACAACCGTCTCGGGTTCGGGACTCTCCAAGGAGTAGCTGAGCCGCGCTGCTGCATTACCGGAAAAATCCACCAGCACCGCGCGCACCTCGGCAGGGGTGATTTCAAAGCCGGCCGCACAGAGCCCTCGGGGATTGATTTCCAGCATCACCGGAGGCCGTCCCCCGGTTGAACGGCCCGGCCCTACTTCGCGCAGAAGATTGTGTTCCAGTAACTGATCGACGATATCCGATACTGAGGTCGCACGTAAGCCGGTCAGACGGACGAGGTCAGCCCGGGACAGCCGTCCCTCCCGGCGAATCAGCCCCAGTATAAGAGATGCGTTGATCCGGCGGCTGAGCTGGGGCTTTCCGCTCAGCACGCGGTTTGCCGAAGCGCCCTCTTCGTGCAGCTCTCTCCCTGCCTGACTCGGATGCTTCTCCCTCACCCCCCTGGAAGGCGAATCCGACCGACCGGCTGACCGCCGTCTTGTTCCGCGCCGCGACATCTCCCGAAGAGCCCCCTTCCGTGTCCGTCTCCCGGGAAAAGCTGGTTCCATCCGCCATCCGTCCACTCTGCTCGCCGACGGGCAAAGAAACCAGCCATGCTGACTCTCAACCACGTTCCAGCCGGGAGATTACGTCCTTGCTGAAATTCTCCAGAAGCGTGGCGACGTAATCTTTCAAATCCAAATCGTCATTGTGCAGCAGCGCGGTAAGATCCATAGCCAGCCAGGCCTTTTCGTACTTCGGCAAGCGGTGGGGGTCATCCAGGATGGCATTGGAGATCGCCCGGCCGTCAATCGCCAGGTCATAGCGCCGCCCGCCGGAAATCTGCGAATCGTGTACGGCGGCCAGCGCCCGCGCTATGTTCTCCGGACCCTCTAGAGGCAGGAGCAGCCGGTCCATGGCCACCAGCCAATCGAGACTGCGCCACATCTCACACCCGTACACTGTCCGTGGTCTTTCGGGATGCGGGAGAGCTCGCAGCCCCCGAATCACCGCCCTGCAGACGGCCACATGTGTATCATGCCGGTCCGCCGGATTGTGCGTATACACGACCGAGGGGTGAGATGCTCGGGTGATGTGCGCGATGTCGTCCGCCAGCAATGCCCGCCCCTCGGCTCCCAGAAGTTCTCGGCTCTCAAAGTCCAAGTGTATGACGACCGAATAACGTCCAATGAGCGCCGCGAGATTCTGTTCCCGACGCCGGATCTCCTTCAGTCGCCCATGCGGTTCGCTCCGATACCGACCCGTCTCCGGTGCCCCTCCCCCGCCGGTGCAGATCACCGCCCCGAACCAGTCATCCGGCTTCTCCAAGCAATGCAGAATGCCGTGCAGGGCCATGAGTTCCAGGTCGTCGGGATGCGCGGCGATTCCCAGATGAGTTATGCGATCGAGCGCCTCGTCCAGGGGTATCTCGTCCGGGATAAATACATCCGCCGTCGTTTTGCTGAATCTCATTGGCAACCTCCCAGCTCCTTTCCGGAACCGATCCAGGATACCACGAATGCTCCGTCATAGTCGGCGATTCAGATGATCTTTTCAAGACTTACCGGGCGATCGGCCAGGAGAAATGCGTTGCGCACGGTATCCGGCGATACGAGGGCCAGGTCTTCGTCCTGCTGGTGGGGCTCGAGCAGACGTACGTGATCCGACCTCAAGCCTCCAAGGTACCACCGCGCATCCGACACGTATACAATGTCGCCGGGAGCCGCTGCCATCAGATCCATCACCGACGCGGAAACCGCAATCGTGCCCGCTGGCAGTGAGTCATCAATCTTCAGCCTGAGTTTCCGGGCTATCCGTCCCACGCGGTGGTTAGGATCTCCTCCTTTGTAGCTCCGCATCGCCTCGTCGAGCGTATCCACCGTCAGACCGGCGATATCCTTCCCCCCGCCCCGCCGGTCGGCCAGTGAGACGGCTACGCCGACTGCTGCGGTTACTACCATGCCGAGCAGAGCCCGCATATAGATGAAACTCTGGTTCTGCGGACCGCCCACGAAACTGGCCAGAGGCCGAATTATCTCCGGGTGGAACAGAGAAAATACGGTCAGCACACTTCCCGTGACCATGGCGGCACACGCCGCGCGTGCCGTGAAGCCCTTCCAGAATACGCCGAGGAACAAGGCGGTCACTATTGAGGGAATAATAATCATGATTCCCTTGTAGTGAATCGACATGAGCGTGCCTTTCTGCCGGTTGAACCAGATCACCAGCAGAACACCGATGACGGTCGCAATAGCCGAGGCGATCCGCGCGGCACCCAGATAGTGCCGTTCGCTGGCATGCGGCCGTATCAGCGGCCGGTATATGTCATAAATTCCTATGGCGGCGCACGCGTTGATCAATGTGTCTATGGTCGACATGAGTGCAGCAGTCAACGCTGCGATGACGAAACCGAAGAGCCAGGGGTTGCGTCTCAGGACCTCCCAGCAGACTATGATGAAGGTGTGAAAGCTGTTCTCAATGTGCACAGGTTGAATCCCGGCGAGTACCCCCCCGGCGCAAGCCTGTTTCACTACCAGCGATCGCGCGATCCAGCCCACCGCACCTACCACCACCGCTGACACCGGTAGGGTGACAACGACATTGAAAAGGCAGGCCTTGCGTCCTTCCTGAACGCTTTTGACTGCAAGATATCGCATGATGAATCCCTGGTTCATGAAACTGAATGCGATGCTACCCGCCAATGCTTCTCCCCAGAAGAGTCCTACTGTGTTGAACTTGGGGTCAGCGGTGAGGTGGACGAACGGCAGTCTATGGGCCACCGGCAGGTAGGCCCACCATTGCCCCAGTCCTCCCAGCACCAACAGACCGGCAATGATCGCAATTGCCCCCGCAAGGTACAGCATGATTCCCTGCACCAGATCCGTGAATATGACCGCCGTCTGCCCTCCGAAACTTACGTACACACCGAGGAAAAGAGCCACCAGCGGGACCGAGTAAAGCTGAGGAATCCCGAACATTCCCTGTAAGGCAACCCCGATCGTGAAGAGATTGTATCCGATATAGAAAAACATGTAGGCCAGTAGAATGATCACCGCGATGTAACGTGCAGTACGGTTGAAACGTCTCTCGAAATACTCCGGGATGGAACGGATGCGGTTGAAGTAAATTATGGGCAACCAGCCGAACATGAAGAAAGGCACAATGAACCAGTCGTTCGTGTAAGTCATCGTGCTGCTCATTCCGGTGTTGTATCCCTGCTCGGAGTACTTCAGGTAGCTGTAAGATCCGATGCCGGTCGCCACCATACTGGCTGCCGCCAGCCACCAGGCGAAGCGCTGCCCGCTGAAGAAATAGTCGTTTATCGTCCGGCTGAAACGGGAGAAATAGGTGCCGAAAAGCAGAATTGCTATGAAATAGCCGAAAACCACCACGGCGACCACCAGCACCGCCGGTCCCGAAAGATCAATAGCCACGATCTGTGACGCACTTTCCACGGGTTCCCTCAAGGACAGTTGCCGAGGTACGGCATTCTGAGAGCGGCGATGATCCACAACGCGTGCAACGCCGCGAAAAACACGAATCCGGCGAAAAGTATCACCAGCCAGAAGCGGTCGCGCCCCCTACCCGGCCGGCAGGCACCCGATCGGAGGATCACGCCGATGCCGGCAAGGAAGACGATCAGCCCCATCCCATACTGATAAAGGTAGCTTGACCACGGACTGGCGGGTCCCAGCAGGCGGACAATGATGCGCGGCCAGGCGTATACCGCCAGCGCCGCTGCGGCCGCGAGTAGGGCTGCGGATCTCCGCCGGAGAAATGCTGAGCCGATCGTCACGGGCTCTCATCCTGTACCAGTCGCCGCATGACAGTCAAGATTCCCCGCACCAAGAGCTCGCCCCACAACGCAGCCAGCCCCCGCTCAGGAACCTGTATCTCCCGCAGAGACGTCTTTGGGCCAACTGTCCCTCAGATCCGGTGAACGGTCAGCCGGGATGTGGTATGTCTTCAGGATCTGCGGCGTCGCCTCTGCGACCTTGGCCCGGTCCAGTATGATCTTCTGCCCTCTGTCGTTCTCAAATACCACAAATCCCTCTCTTGAGCTCTCTACCAGTCTGACAAGATGGCGGAGATTGCGGATAGACACACCGTTCACCTTTTCTATCACCCAATTGTTCCACTGGTGGTAACCCTCGTTCACCGACCCGGCTAGCACCTTGGTCAACAGCACCACCTCATCACGGTCAGGCCGCTTGAGGTTGTCGGAAAGCATCGCCACCAGCTCCTTGGGAGCGTTATTGAACCAGTTCGGTCCCCACGACATCAGATAGTTGCGGGTCAGCGGCATGAAAACCAGTCCGCCATAAATATAGTAGGTCGGCAGTACGTCATAGAGCTGGTTCGGAATCAGCCAGTCTTCCTGCATCGGCCGTGCAAGTACGACCTCGACCTCCATCTCCTTCCCGTTCCGGAGCAGCTTCACCGGAATCGTGTCTCCGATCTGATGACGCTGAATGCAGTACGCCACACTTGTCCTCTGCCGGTGGCGGAACTCTACCGTTCCGTCCTCGGCCACCGGGCATCCGTCCACTTCAAGCAGAATGTCGCCGGGATGTATCACCCCGTCAGCCGGCGACCCTGGCGCAACCTTCAGTACCAGCACGCCCTCGCCCTCTGGAGACATTCCGAAGTAGCGCTTCATGTCGCGGTTCTCGGTCTCCTGCAGCACGACCCCCAGGCTGGGGAATCCGTCATATCTTCCGTCGCTGATATCTTCCAGAAAGTGACGGATGACGGGTGACGGAACAATGTATCCTATGTTTTCTGCCGAGGGCATCCCCTGCATGACCACCCCGATCACTTTGCCGTCGGCAACCGCAGGTCCCCCGCTGTTACCCGGGTTGATGGCGGCATCTATCTGTGCCGCCAGCAGAAAGCACGAGCTGTGGGTATAGGTCCGATGCTCGATTCGCGAAATCACCCCCTTGGTGACGCTCAGATAATCTCCGCCCAAGGGGAAACCATACACCGCGATCTCTGTCTGCGGATCAGGCAGAGACCCGACCTCCAGCGGATTCACCGATTCCCAGAACTCGTCGTCTTCCACCGTCAGCACCGCAAGGTCGGCCTCATGGGAAACCGCTATAACCTTGGCGCGGAACTTCCGCGTCTGTCCGAAACGCCTCACCAGGATAAACGTCCGGTCACTGACAACATGAGCATTGGTAAGTATCCTTCTCTTACTGATGATGCACCCCGATCCGGACACCGACCGCATCCCGCGCATGCTCCAGGGTTCATAGTAATCGGGAGGGTTCTGTACTGCATATACCTTGACGATGGCATCCTTGATCTGCTCAGCGTCCGGCACTGGGGTGCCTGTCGGAGACCCGGCTGCCCCTGCCGGAAGTCCCTGGAGCAATCCCAGAAACGCCATACACAGGAACGTCTTCCTTCTCGCCCATCCAATCGTCCGGTTGTTCATGGATTCCTCCTCAGGCTTTCTGTGGTGTTGCTTCAACAGCCTACCGCGTATCTGTCTGTTGACACAAGACAGAGCCCCGGAATTCCGCGTTCATGGGCGGAACTCGGCAGCGGGAAAATAGTAATTGATATTACGACCGCCCTGTGTACGGTGGTATGATGTTGGTATCCCTTTGTCCTGACCTTGAGAAAAGACGGCTAATGAGGAGATGGTCCAATGAAAAAAGCTAAAGGAACGTGGGTTGTGATTGACGGCAATGAGGCCGCCGCCCATATTGCTCACAAGCTCAGCGAAGTCTGCGCAATATACCCTATCACCCCCTCTTCACCTATGGGTGAGCATGCCGATGAGTGGTCAGCACAAGGACGGACCAATATCTGGGGTACAATTCCGCATGTAGTAGAACTGCAGTCCGAGGGAGGCGCCAGTGGATCGGTTCACGGGGCGGCGCAGGCCGGCGCACTGACCAGTACCTTTACCGCGTCTCAGGGCCTCCTGCTCATGATACCCAACATGTACAAGATCGCCGGAGAGCTCACCCCCACGGTTTTCCACGTTTCGGCGCGAACCGTAGCTACCCACGCGCTGTCCATCTTCGGCGACCACTCCGACGTGATGGCCACCCGCCAGACCGGCTTCGCGCTGCTGGCCTCATCTTCCGTCCAGGAAGCCATGGACATGGCCCTGGTGGCCCACGCGGCCACCCTCGAATCACGGATCCCTTTCCTGCACTTTTTCGACGGCTTCCGCACCTCCCACGAGGTCAGCAAGATCCAGCTTATCGAAGACGAACAGATACGCGCGGTGATAAACGATGACTTCGTCCTTCAACATCGGCAACGCGCTCTGAATCCGGAACGCCCCGTGCTGCGCGGCACCGCGCAGAATCCGGACGTGTTTTTCCAGAACCGCGAGACTGTCAACCCCTACTATCAGCGGGTCCCCGAGATCGTGGAGAACGTGATGAACCGGTTGGCTGAGGTCACCGGCAGAAAGTATTCCCTGTTTGACTACCACGGCGCTCCTGATGCCGAGCGAATTCTGATCTTAATGGGCTCCGGAGCCGAAGCCGCAATCGAAACCGTGGAGTATCTCTGCGCGCAGGGCGAGAAAGTCGGGGTCATCAAAGTTCACCTGTACCGGCCGTTCTCCATGCGTCACCTTATGGCCGCCATTCCTCCCTCAACCAAGTCTATCGCGGTGCTGGACCGAACCAAGGAGCCCGGCAGTGAAGGCGAACCATTATATAAGGACGTCGTGGCGGCATTCGATCAGGCGGCCTCTGAAGGGACCATGGTCACCGGGCAGAAGCCTCTGATCGTAGGCGGTCGCTACGGGTTGTCGTCCAAGGAATTCACCCCGGCGATGGTCAAGGCGGTACTCGACGAATTGAAAAAGAGCCGGCCCAAGAACCACTTTACCATAGGCATCAACGACGATGTTTCGGGCTCGAGTCTGGACTTCGACCCGTCATTCAGCGTGGAGCCCGAGACGGTACATCGGGCGATGTTCTTCGGGCTGGGCGCGGATGGCACCGTCGGCGCCAACAAGAACTCCATCAAGATTATCGGCGAAGAGACCGACAATTACGCTCAAGGCTATTTCGTCTATGATTCCAAGAAGGCCGGAGCGCGTACAGTATCGCATCTGCGCTTCGGTCCTGATCCGATACGTTCCACCTACCTCATTCAGTCGGCCAATTTCGTCGCCTGCCATCAGTTCGTATTCGTGGAACAGATAGACATGCTGAAATACGCTCAGGAAGGCGGAATCTTCCTCCTGAACAGTCCCTTCGGACCGGATGAAGTATGGGACAAGCTGCCACGGCAGGTCCAGGAACAGATTATTCAGAAGAAGCTTCGCTTCTATGTCATTGACGGCTACCGGGTGGCTCGCGAAGCCGGCATGGGCAATCGGATCAATACAGTAATGCAGACCTGCTTCTTTGCGATCTCGGGCATCCTGCCGAAGGATGAGGCGATCCGGAAAATAAAGGCGGCCATCGAAAAGACCTACGGCAGAAAGGGCCGTGATGTCGTCGAAAAAAATTTCGCCGCGGTGGATGCGGCTCTATCCCATCTTCACGAGGTTAAGGTTCCCGAACGTGCTACAAGTGAGATCGAAATGCGACCGCCGGTACCCCCGGAGGCACCGCAATTCGTACAGAAGGTGACCGCAGAAATTATCCGCGGGAACGGCGACAATCTGCCGGTAAGTGTATTCCCATCGGATGGAACCTGGCCTACCGGAACCACTCGCTGGGAAAAACGCAATATCGCACTGACCATTCCTGAATGGGATCCCGAAATATGCACACAGTGCGGAATGTGTTCTTTCGTTTGTCCCCACGCGTGCATCCGGGCCAAGTTCTATCCCGAGCAGGCTCTGGCTGACGCACCCTCAGGCTTTAAGTCCGCACCCCTTAAGGGGAAAGATGTGGATCCCGGCACCCGCTTCACCATTCAGGTCAGTCCGGAAGACTGCACCGGGTGTGGCTTGTGTGTCGAGCTCTGTCCTGCAAAAGACAAGAAGCGGGAAGGTCACAAGGCCCTGGATATGGTGGACAAGATCCCCATTTTGGAGAGGGAGAAGGCCTGCTGGGAGTTCTTCAAACGCAAGCTGCCCCAGCCGGACCGGACCAAACTTGATCTGAGCACAGTGAAGGGCGTCCAGTTTGCCGAGCCGCTTTTTGAGTTCTCCGGTGCCTGCGCGGGTTGCGGGGAGACACCCTATCTCAGACTGATGAGCCAGCTCTTTGGAGACCGGGCCATGATCGCCAATGCCACGGGCTGCTCTTCTATCTATGGAGGCAATCTTCCGACTACACCCTGGACCGTCAACCGCGAAGGTAGAGGGCCCACTTGGTCCAACTCCCTCTTTGAGGACAACGCGGAGTTCGGATTCGGTTTCCGGCTGACCACCGATAAGCACCGTGAGTTCGCCGAGGAGCTGCTGCGCAAACTGGCTCCGCAAGTCGGGGAGGACCTTGCGGAGGCGCTGATTCAATCAGCGCAGGATTCCGAGGCAGAAATCGCCGCCCAGCGCGCCCGGGTAGCCGAGTTGAAAGACAGACTCACGAAAGTCAACGCGCCTGAAGCCAAGCTCCTGGCAGGTGTGGCGGACGCGCTCATCCGTCGCTCCATATGGCTGGTGGGTGGGGATGGATGGGCTTACGACATCGGCTACGGTGGTCTTGACCATGTGCTGGCTTCCGGTCGCAATGTGAATGCGCTGGTTCTGGATACGGAGGTGTACTCCAACACTGGAGGTCAGATGTCCAAAGCTACGCCCCGAGGTGCCATTGCCAAGTTTGCCGCCGCCGGGAAACCTCTCGCGAAGAAGGACCTCGGGATGATGGCGATGTGCTACGGCACCGTATACGTCGCCCGTATAGCCATGGGAGCCAATCCGCGCCATACCATCCGCGCCTTCCTGGAAGCGGAATCGTACCCCGGGCCCTCTTTGATTATCGCCTACTGCCAGTGCATTGCCCACGGCATAAATATGATCAAGGGAGTCGAGCAGCAGAAGCTGGCGGTCAAAAGCGGATATTGGCCGCTCTACCGGTATGATCCGCGTCTGGCCGAGCAGGGCAAAAATCCATTTCAACTGGATTCCAAGCCCCCATCCATTCCCTTCCGGGACTATGCCCTGAACGAAATCCGTTACCGGTCTCTGATGCAATCCGATCCCGAACGAGCGGAACGGCTCCTGGATCTGGCCCAGAAGGATGTGGAAGAAAGATGGCGCATGTACCAGCGATGGGCCGGCGAGTGAGCGGTCCTCACGGCAGGCTCCCGGGCCCGCAGATAGCGCCCTGCAGTGCCGTCCTAAAAAATGTGTTGCTTTCGGCTTCCCCATACTGGAAAAGATTGGCGCGTTTATTGCGCTGTCAGGCCGCGTGGGAGCAGTCTGCGACGCGCCGGCCTGCGTTCAAGAAGCATGTGAGTGGAGGGAGGAAAACATGAAGGTCACTATCGACGCGGACACCTGTACCGCCTGCGGGCTGTGCTGCGACACCTGTCCGGAAATCTTCGAAATGGAAGATGTCGCGGTTGTCAAAGTCGACGTGGTGCCCGAAGATCAGGAAGATTGTGTCCGGGAAGCAGCACAGAGTTGCCCGGTGGAATGTATCCAAATCAGCGAAGACTGATTCTACGAAACGCCCGGATGCGAGGCGGTAATCCCCGCTGCCGCGAATACGAGACTTCGGAGCTGATGGGGAGCGGGTCACGGACCCGCTCCCCAGAGTATCCTGCCAAGCTCTTCACCTCGCCTCCGCTGCTGCCGGCTGTGATCTCTGCAACGGGCCGAGGCGAGAAGGCCGTCTCCCGCAGGCTGTCTATGCCACCCGTCCGGACGGTTCTTGCGGCTACAGTCGCGTGCTTTCTACTTAATGCCTGTTCCCGCCCCACTGTCCGGATAGCCTCGGGGTCAACTATTCTCTGCTTTGGTGACAGCCTTACCCACGGAACCGGAGCCGAACAAAAGGAAAGTTATCCCGCCGTTTTGCAGGAGATTACCGGTTGCCGCGTTATCAATGCCGGTGTACCCGGCGAAATCTCCGCTCAGGGAAGGCTGCGCCTCCCGCAGCTTCTCCAACGTTACCGGCCGGATCTGGTCATAATCTGTCATGGGGGGAATGACCTGCTTCAGAACGTGCCGGAAAACACTATCGAGCAGAATCTGGCGGCAATGATCGAAGAATGCCGCCGATCCGGCGCGCAAGTTATCCTTCTCGGGGTGCCCCGGCCGGGGGTGGTTCTGCGTTGCGCACCCCTCTATGAACATCTTTCGCGTAAATATGGTATTCCTCTCGAGCCGAAAGTTCTTTCCCGGGTCCTGTCCCGTCCGCAAATGCGCAGCGATCACATCCATCCCAATGGACGCGGGTACCGCGTGATCGCCGAAACGCTGGCCCATATGATCGTAGTGACACATTAGGGCCCGCAGCTCCTGTAGCCGCGGCAAAAGTAGACATGCTGCCAGCCTTCAATTAGACTTTCCGGCTGCCCGGCATGTCATCTTTTTCATATAGAACACTGGTGACGGAGGCCAAGCGACGCGCGTCCGCCGGCCGAGCCATCTCGCCTGAAATGGCGCTACAGGTCCTCACCACGCCTCGGGACTATCTGTGGGACATTCTCTCCGCCGCCAATATGATGAAACGTAACTACTTTGATGATCGCCCGCTTCTCTGTTCCATTATCAACGCCAAAAGCGGCGCGTGTCCGGAGGACTGTGCCTTCTGCTCGCAGTCCAGGCACCACAGCACAGGCATTCCTTCCTACCCGCTCAAACCTGCGGCTGAAATCGTCCGGGCCCGGGACGCTTCGGCGCGCTTTCCGATTCAGCACTTCGGAGTAGTAACCAGCGGGCCACGCCTTTCCCGCCACGACGTCTCCGCCTTGGTCGAAATGATCGGCTCCCACCCACCAAAGGGCCATCCGGCGTGGTGTGCTTCTCTGGGAGCCTTGCACGAGGACGAGCTGCAGGAACTCAGGCAGGCGGGATTGAAGCGATTTCACCACAACCTGGAGACCGCCCCCAGTCATTTCCACAAGATCTGTACTACCCACAGCTTTGACGACCGGGTAAGAACCATCAGGAATGCCCGGCGTGCAGGCCTTGAGATCTGCAGCGGCGGTATACTGGGGATGGGAGAAAGCCTGGAACAGCGCGTTGAACTGGCCTGCGCGCTGCAGGAGCTGGAGGTGGATTCAATCCCCATCAACTTTCTCATTCCCCTGCCGGGAACCCGCCTGCAGAATCTCTCTCCCATACGTCCTCTGGAGGCGCTGCTGGCCATTGCTATGTTCCGCCTCACCAATCCCAAAGCGGAGATCAGGGTCTGCGCCGGTCGCGTGCACTTGCGGGACCTTCAATCCCTCATCTTCGCAGCCGGAGCCAATGGGATGATGATCGGCGATCTGCTCACTGTAGCGGGCCGGAATACTGCTGAAGATCTCCAGATGCTGCGGGATCTGGAGCTG